>Ga0209125_1000696_pt1 | contig 39880 bp, 39 predicted proteins | sample BarGraIncub1131A_FD_184503 | JGI IMG/M metagenome (GOLD analysis project Ga0209125, IMG submission 184503) | Arctic peat soil microbial communities from Barrow, Alaska - Barrow Graham LP Incubations 11-31A (SPAdes) (version 2) | ecosystem: Environmental > Terrestrial > Soil > Wetlands > Peat... | reverse complement strand
CGGTCTGCTTCCGGCTGAAGCCCAAGGACAACTGGTACCCCGACATGGAGGACCTGGAGAACCACGTCAAGTACAACCCGCAGATCTCCGGGATCATGATCATCAACCCGGACAACCCGACCGGGATGGTCTACCCGCCGGAACTCCTGAAAAGGATCGTCGCCATCGCACGGGCCCACGACCTGTTCCTGATCGTGGACGAGGTGTACAGCAACATCGTGTACAACGGCGAGCACACCGTGCCGATCTCCGACCTGGTCGGTGATGTGCCGGCCATCGCCATGAAGGGGATCTCCAAGGAACTTCCCTGGCCCGGTTCCCGGTGCGGCTGGATCGAGGTCTACAACGGCAACCGTGACCCGCGCTTCAAGAAGTACATCAACTCCATCCTTTCCTCCAAGATGAACGAGGTCTGCTCCACCACGCTGCCGCAGCGCTGCCTGCCGGCCATCATGCGGCACCCGAACTACCAGGTCTACCTGCAGGAGAGGATCGCCCGCTACCAGCGGATGAGCAACATCACCTACGACGCCCTGAAAAAGGTGCCGGGTCTCGCGGTGAACCGGACCAACGGCGCCTTCTACATGGCGGTTTCCTTCCAGGACGGCGTGCTGAACCAGCACCAGTCCCTCCCGATCGAGAACGCCGAGGTGCGGGAACTGGTGGAGGGGATCGTCAACGCGCCGGGGGTGGCGCCGGACAAGCGCTTCGTCTACTACATACTGGCCCACACCGGTATCTGCATGGTGCCGCTCTCCTCCTTCAACACGAGCCTGCTAGGCTTCAGGGTCACGCTGCTGGAGCGGGACGAGGAGCAAGGCAGGAGGATCTACAGCATCCTCACCGAGAAGATCGCCGCCTATCTGGCATCCTGATAGCACCGTTTCCCAAAGCCCCGCCGGCACAGGCGGGGCTTTTCTTTTGCGCAAGCGCAGGCGCCGGAATTGACTTTTGACGCGCAATTTGTTATCCACGAAGCTGGCGTCCTCATTATTTCCGCTACCAGAGGTTCCTGATGTCCCCGACTTCACCAGCAACGCGGCGCACTGCGGCAATCGCCCCCGGCAGCACCCCATGCTGACCGGCATGCCGCGCGGCTGCGACCCGGAGATCTCGCCCGAGACCTTCGACATGATCGGGCGGGTCCTGAAAGCCCACTCCGGATTCAGCCTGGACGGGTACAAGGACAAGTGCGTCAAGCGGCGCATCAACATCCGGATACGGGCCACCCAGTCCCCATCGTCCGAGGCCTACGGCGCGCTTTTGACCAAAAACTGCGCCGAACTGGACCATCTGCTCCGGGTGCTCACCATCCACGTATCGCACTTCTTCAGAAATCCCTCGACCTTCCAGAAGCTCTCCCGGGAGATCCTCCCGCAGCTCATCAAGGAGCGCCCCGGGCCCCGGGGGATCCGCCTTTTGAGCGCCGGCTGCGCGGGGGGTGAGGAGCCGTACAGCCTCGCCCTCATCATGCAGGAGGAGTTCGCCGGGGCACTCGCCGCGGGAGCGGTCTCGATCCGGGCGATCGACGTGGACGCTGCGACACTCGATGCCGCCAGGGGCGGCCTTTACCACCCCGACCGGCTGGCCGAGGTGGCGCCCGAACTCCTGGAGCGCTGGTTTACCCGGGAGGGGGAGCGCTACCGGCTGAGCCAGGAGATCCGAAGAGTGGTCGACTTCAGCCAGGCCGACCTGAACGACGACCCGGCAACCGGCGGGGAGTACGATCTGATCATGTGCCGCAACGTGCTGATCTACTTCGAGAGGGGAAGGCAGGAGGCGATCCTGAACGGCTTCGCCGACGCCCTGAAAAGCGGTGGCATCCTGGTGCTCGGCAAGTCCGAGACCCTGTTCGGGTCGGCCCGCCGGCGCTTTCGGACCGTCTGCCCCGTGGAGCGGATCTACCGGGTCATCTAACGGCGTGAATGGTGAATGGTGAATGGAAGAACCCTTTCCCATCTTGCCCCGGATTCAAGCTGCACTACAAGATGAATAGTGGAAGAATTCACGATTTTTTGCGATTAAGGAGCATCCGCACATGTACATCCAGATCGGGTACAAATTCATCCTCGGTTTCCTGGCCGTCATCGCCTGCGTGGCGTTCATCCCCCCCTGGGTGAAGCTGCTCGACTACTCCCCGGAGATCACCCAGATCCTCTCCTACGTGGTGGCGCTGACGGTCGGCCTGATACTGGGCTCCTTCTTCTCCAAGAGCTTCACCAAGAACATCTCGCTTCTGCGGGGGGCGACCGAGGGGATCAGCCAGGGGGATCTCTCCTGCGACCTGGAATTCCCGCCCACGCGCTTTCCGGACGAGACCCACGACATGGCACTCTCCATCAACACCATGCTGGTGAGCCTGAGGACGCTGGTGCGCCAGATCAGGGGAACCTCCGACCGGGTCTCCGAATCCTCCCGCACCCTCTCCTCTTCGGCCCTGGAGATAAACGCCTCCACCGAAGAGGTGGCCCAGGCGATCGAGCAGATCTCCCGGGGGGCCGAGAACCAGGCGGAGATGGTCGCCAAGACTTCCAAGGTGATCCACGAGATGGCGATCTCGGTCGACCTGGTCGCCAGGCGCGCCAAGGAGACCTCGAAGGCGGCGCGCGACACGAGCGTCACCGCGCAGCGCGGCGGCGAGCTCGCCAACGACTCCCTGGAGCGGATGAAGAGCTTCTTCGACTCCGTCGAGCTGATCAGCATGCAGTTCATGGACCTGAACGCGAAGCTGCAGCAGGTCGGCAAGATCGCCGACTTCATCGTCGACATGGCGCGCCAGACCAACCTCCTCGCACTGAACGCCTCGATAGAGGCCGCCAGGGCCGGCGAGTACGGCAAGGGGTTCGGCGTGGTCGCCGACGAGGTCAGAAAGCTTGCCGACGGCAGCGCCAAGTCGGCAACCGACATCGCCGAGATGATCGACGTGGTCAAGGTTGAGAGCCGCCGGCTGCAGGAGACCATCACGGAGAGCTCACGGAGCATCGGCGCCGGCAAGAAGAACATCGACACCACGGCGGACTCCTTCAAGCAGATCCTCGCCACGGTCATCGAGACCGAGCGCAGGGCGAACAGCATTGCGGACCTCTCCCAGATGCAGACCGCGGGCGCCGAGAAGATGGTGACCATGGTGGACGAGATCGCCAAGGTCGCCGAGGACAACGCCGCCTCCACCGAGCAGGTCTCCGCCGCGACCGAGGAGCAGTCCGCGGCGATGCAGGAGATGGTCTACGCGACCCAGGAGCTCGCCAAGCTGGCCGAGGAGCTGCTCCGGTCGGTGGAGAGTTTCCAGATCGGCGGCGACGAGGAGGCCTGATGGAGGAACGCCTGCTCCTTTTCACCGTGGCGGGACAGGGGTTCGCCCTCAACCTGCAGGAGGTCGCCGAGGTGATGGAGCCGCCGGCGAGCTTTCCGATCCCCCGCGCGCCGGATCACTTCGTAGGTCTCATCAACTTCCACGGGACGCTGACGGCGCTCGTCGACTTCGGGCTCTACACGGGAGGCGGCAGCCGGCGCCCCGGCCAGGGGAAGGTCCTGGTGCTGGACACGCGGCTGGCGAGCCTCGCCCTCTGGGTGGACGCGGTGAGCTCCGTGGTCGCCGGTGCGACGCTCCCCTCCCGGGAGCCGGGCGGAGACCCCCTGACGGCGGAACTGCTGGAAACCGAGCACGGCACGATGCGCCTGCTCCGGGTCGAGGCGCTCCTGAGCGCCCTGGAGCAGGGACTCTGATCCCCTTTTGCCGCGACCGCCGATACAAGAGATAAGCACGACAACCAGGAGGTAGCTGATGGCCATCACGGTCATGATAGTCGACGATTCACTCTTCATGAGAAAAATGCTCCGTGACATCCTGGAAGAGGAGGGGTACGAGGTCGTGGCCGAGGCGGCCGACGGCGTGGAGGCGGTCGCCAAGTACCAGGAGAGCCGTCCCGATCTCACCACGCTAGACATCGTCATGCCGCACAAGACCGGGATCGAGGCGCTCCAGGAGATCATCGCCTTCGACCCCTCCGCGCGGATCGTCATGTGCAGCGCGAGCGGGCAGGAGACGCTCACCGTCGCCGCGGCCGAGGCGGGCGCCAAGGCCTTCATCCTCAAGCCGTTCAACCCCGATCTGGTGGCCCGAGTACTCAAGGAAGCCTGCGAGGGGTAACGCGTGGACATGTCGCAGTACAGAAATCTCTTCCTCTCCGAAGCCAGGGAATACCTGAAGGCAATCAACGAGACGGTCGTCGCCCTGGAGGATGCACCCGCGGACCGCGCCGGAATCGACCTGCTCTTCAGGGGCGCCCATTCGCTCAAAGGGATGGCCGCGTCCATGGAGTACGGCGATATCGTCGAGATCGCCCACAGCATGGAGGACCTGATGATCCGGGTCCGGGAGGGGACCCTCACCCTCGATGCCGCGGTGGCGGACCTCCTTTTGGAGGGGACGGACCTCATCGACGGGTTGCTGGACGACGTGGAAAAGGAGCGCGAGCCGCGCCGCGCGCGGGGAGACCTGTCCCTGAGGCTTTCCGGCTATGCCCCCGCGCCGCCCCAGGCAGGAACCGGCACAGAAACCGGCACCGGGACGCAGGCCCAGGCGCCGGCGCAGGGCGAGGCGGAACGGGGCAAGGATGTCGAGGTCAGCACCGTGCGGGTCCGGACCGAGCTGCTGGACCACCTGGTGAACCTGACCGGCGAGCTGATCACCAACAAGCACCGCCTGCTGAACATCGGCCGGGAACTCGGCTCGACGCCGCTCGACGACGCGGTCAACGAGACTTCAAAACTGCTGCGCTCGCTGCACGACGAGGTGATGAAGGTGCGCCTGATGCCGTTTGACGTCATCTGCGACAGGTTTCAGCGCTCGGTGCGGACCCTTGCCAAGAGAAGCGGCAAGGATCTCCATTTCGAGCTGGAGGGGCGCGACATCGGGCTGGACCGCGGCATCCTGGAGCAGCTCATCGACCCGTTGAACCACATGCTGAGAAACGCCGTCGACCACGGGCTGGAGGGGAGCGCCGAGCGGAGCGCCGCCGGCAAGCCCGCCAGGGGCGAGGTGAAACTCTCCGTCACCCGGGACCGGGACCGGGTCCTCGTCACGGTGAGCGACGACGGCCGCGGCATGGACCCGCAACGGATGATCGCCGCCGCCATCCGCAAGGGGCTCATCACCCCCGAGGAGGGGCAACTCCTGTCGCCGCGCCAGGCATTGATGCTCGCCTGCATCCCGGGGTTCTCCACGGCGCTGAAGGTGACCGACGTCTCCGGCCGCGGGGTCGGGATGGACGCGGTGAGCGCCTCGATCCAGAAACTCGGCGGCAGCCTCACCATCGAATCCGAGCCGGGAAAGGGGTCCAGGTTCAACCTGAGGCTCCCGATGACCATAGCGATCATCCACGCCCTGCTGGTGCAGTGCGGCCCGATCAAGGGGGCCGTACCGATCACGGCGGTGCTGCGTACCGTGGAGCTGAGGCGCGAGCAGGTTGTGACGGTCGGCAAACGCCAGGTGTTCTATCTGGACGATGAGGCGATACCGCTTCTGAGCCTGAACCGGATCCTCGGGCTGCCTCTCGGGCGCTTTGCGGACGGCATCGTGCCGCTTTTCGTGACCGAGGCCAAGGGGCGCCGGGTCGGCATCGTGGTGGACCGGCTGCTCGGGCAGCACGAGCTCTTCATAAAGCCGCTGGGCAGGCCGCTTGCCAAGCTTACGGGGGTGGGCGGAGCTGCGATACTGGGTGACGGCGAGGTCGTCACCCTTCTGGACGTCGCGGATCTGCTGTAACAACTTAACGACTCAACGCTTCCCTGGAGCTTAGGTATGCCGACACAGACCATCCCGATTTTGCAGGCCGAACTGGACGCCCTGACCGAGGTATGCAACATCGGCATGGGGCATGCCGCAACCGCCCTCTCCCAGTTGATGGGCAAGAGCGTCAGCATCGAGGTGCCCCGCCTGCTGGTCCTCGAGCCGGCGAGCCTCGCCGAGCTCCTCGACGCCCAGGAGGTCGCCGGCCTCCACCTGCAGATCCTCGGCAACGTGCGCGGCAGCATCCTGATCCTGCTTCGGCAGGAGAACGCCCGGCGCATACTGGAACTGCTGCTCGGAAAGCTCCCGGAGCCTGGTCTGCCGCTGTCGGAGCTTGAGGGATCCACCCTGAAGGAACTGGGCAATATCCTCGCCTCGGCCTGCCTGAACGCGCTCGGCACCATGCTGAAGATGACGCTGCTCCCTTCGGTCCCGGTCCTGGAATGCGGCGCGGCCGGAGAGGTGCTGGCCCGCACACTGGGGCTCCCCCCGGGCGGCGAGACCATCCTCATGATCGACACCATGTTCTCCATCGCCGACGCCCCCTCCTCCGGGAGCATCTTCCTGATACCGGCAGCCGCATCGCTCGGCGTCATCCTGAGCAGCATCGGGGCAAGGTGAAAAGAGGTTGCACGATAACCGGTTGTGTGGCAAAATGCCCGGTCATACCAAAACAGGTTGAGGTTAAGGTTGAGGTTAAGGAGAGACTTACAAAAGCAGGTTGGGATGGCAGCCGCTCTGGATCGGGAGGATCCCGGCCGCGCGGGGAGTTCAGGTGGGACAACCAAGCGGACGGAGGCGACAGGCAAAGGTCGCCTTTGCAGCTTTTTAAAGGAAAAACCATGAAACTTGCCAGAATATTCACCGTTTGCGTCGCTTTGATCGCCCTTGGCGCCACCCTCTGCCCCGCGGCAGACCTACCACAAGTGGTCCGCACCCTGGAGCAGGGGTACGGCACCCTGAACGACATGCAGGCCGACTTCACCCAGAAGAGCACCCTCGCAGCCATGAAGCGCGAGGAGAAGGGGGGAGGCGAGATGTTCATCAAGAAGGGGAGCGGCAAAGACGCCATGTTCCGCTTCAACTACTCCAAGCCGAAGCAGCAGATCATCTCCAACGGCAAGAAGGTCTGGTACTATCTCCCGGAGCAGAAGCAGGTGATGGTGATGGAACTGTCGCAGCTTTTCGAAGGGGGAAACGGCGTGGCACTCAACTACCTGACCGGCATGGGGCACGTCTCCAAGGACTTCAACGTCGCCTTCGCCGCGGAACCGCGGGACAAGAAGGGGAACTACGTCCTGGAACTCACCCCGAAGAAGAAGAGCCCCGCCATGGCCAAGCTCCAGCTCTGCGTCGAGGCCGATGCCGTGGAGCAGTTCGTCTCCAAGGGGCAGCCGAGCAAGCCGTTTCCGATCGTCTCGTCCACCGTCTTCGACCACGTCGGCAACAGCACCAGGATCGAATTCAGCAACGTGAGAACCAACCGCGGCATGGAGAGCGGGAAGTTCAGCTTCAAGGTCCCGGCCGGTGTCGAGGTCGTCAAAAACAGGCAATAAGGCCCTGGTTGAGGTTGAGGAAAGACTCTGCCTCCCGCCCCTTAAACTTTAGCAGTCACGTTGAAGCCGAGGCTGAGACTGAGGATCAAACCCCTTCCAGCTCTTAACCTCAACCTCAACCTTAACCTGATTCCCGGAGGTGCACGCTTATGCCGTCATTCGACATCGTTTCAAAGGTGGACATGCAGGAGGTTGATAACGCAATCAACCAGACCGTCAAGGAAATCGCCCAGCGCTACGACTTCAAAGGGTCGAAGTGCGAGGTCACCCTGGAGAAGGAGACCGTGAAGATCCTCGCGGACGACGATTTCAGGCTGAAGGCGATCGTGGAGATACTCCAGGCCAAATTCATCAAGCGGAACATCTCGCCGAAGGCGCTGCAGTACGGCAAGATCGAGCAGGCCTCGGGCTCCATGGTGCGCCAGATCGTCACCCTGCAGGTCGGCATCTCCAAGGAAAAAGCCAAGGAGATCGGGACCGCCATTAAGGAGAGCAAGCTCAAGGTGCAAAGCCAGATCCAGGATGACCAGATCCGGGTGACGGGCAAGAACATCGACGACCTGCAGGAGGTCATCGCGATGCTGAAGGCGAAGGATCTCGACATCGAGATGCAGTTCGTCAACTTCAGAAGCTAGTAGAAACGCGGTCAAAGAGCGCTTTTCATACCGGCAGGAGCGGGGCTTGCTCCACTCATTTACCCGGTTCGCTTTTTGTTGCAGCGTGGGAACCGATCAAGATCAAACGTCCGGCCTCAAGGCCAATTTGGGGTGATTGGTTTGGCACACCAAAAGCCGCAAACCAGATTATCAGAGGAGTAATTTTTGAGCGAGAAGAACACCGAAAAAGTTAGCCTGGTCAGCCTGGGCTGCCCGAAGAACCTGGTGGATGCCGAGGTGATGCTCGGCTACCTCTCCAGAGAGGGATATCAGGTGACCACCGATGAAACGCAGGCGGATATCATCATCGTCAACACCTGTTCTTTCATCAAGGAGGCGAAGCAGGAGAGCATCGACACCATCCTCGACCTCGCGGACCGCAAGCACGACGCCCGCTGCAAGCTCCTGATCGTCACCGGCTGCCTGCCGCAGCGCTACCAGGAAGAGCTCGCCAAGGAACTCCCCGAAGTCGACATCTTCGTCGGCACCGGCGACTACCCGCGCATCGTCGAGATCATCGCCGAGAAGCGGACCAGCTCCGAGCAGCTCTGCTACACGGGGGACCCCAACTTCGTCTACAACGACGAGCTGCCGCGCCTGCAGTCCTCCCCGCACTACACCGCGTACCTGAAGATCGCCGAAGGGTGCTCCAACCACTGCGCCTACTGCGTGATACCGACCTTGCGCGGCGACCTCCGCTCGCGTCCGCTGGCAAGCCTTCTGGCCGAGGCGAAGCAGCTCGTGGCCGGCGGCGTGAAGGAGCTGAACCTGATCGCCCAGGACATCACCGCCTACGGCAAGGACCTGCCCGACACCCCGACCCTGGAGGGACTCATCACCGAGCTCGCCAAGATGGACGGGCTCAAGTGGATCAGGCTTCTGTACGCCTACCCGGACGGGGTCACGGACTCGCTGATCGCGCTCATCAAGAACGAGCCGAAGGTCTGCAAGTACCTCGACCTGCCGATCCAGCATATCAGCGACCCGATCCTGAAGCGGATGAAGCGCAGAAGCGGCGAGGAGGATATCCGTGCCCTGATCGGCAAGATAAGGAGCGAGATACCCGACATCGCCATCAGGACCTCGCTCATCGTCGGTTTTCCGGGAGAGACCTCGGAGGACTTCAAGAAGCTGCTGCAGTTCGTGGAAGAGACCCGCTTCGACCGGCTCGGCGTCTTCTGTTACTCGCGCGAGGAAGGGACCCCGGCGGCGCTGATGCCCGACCAGGTTTCCGAGCGGATTAAAAGGGAGCGCCACAAGAAGCTGATGCGCACCCAGGCGAGGGTCTCCTTCAAGCACAACAGGACCCTGGTGGACTCCGAGGAAGAGGTGCTGGTCGAGGGGTACAGCGAGGAGACCGAACTGCTCCTGAAGGGGCGTTCCTCCAGGCAGGCACCTGATGTGGACGGTCTGGTCTATATAACCGCGGGAAACGCCAACGTGGGGGAAATCGTCCGCCTGAAGATCACCGACTCGTCGGACTACGACCTTATCGGTGAGATTATCGACTAGGCTTTTAACTTGACAAGACCCTTTATTGCTGTATTATTGCGTCGCTTTAGGGGACAGTCGAACATACGGAGTGGATTATACATGACAGAAAAGCCTGACGAAATGAAAGCGATGCTTCTGAAGCTGAAGGAAGAGACGCTCAAAGAAATCAACAAGACTGTGAAGTCCGGTTCGGACATCCCGGTGAACGAGCCGAGCGGTGACATCTACGACCAGGCTTCCAGCGAGCGTGACCGGGAACTGGGGCTGCTTTTGGGCGACCGCGAGCGTGAGAAACTGCGCCACATCGACGAGGCGCTGCTGCGTCTCGACGAGGGTGAGTACGGCATCTGCGAGGAGTGCGAGGAGGAGATTCCGATCGGCAGGCTGAAGATCGTCCCGTTTGCCCGCCACTGCGTGAAGTGCAAGGCGGACCTCGAGAAGCAGCAGGCGCAGACCAAGCGCTTCGAAGAGGACCGGGCCTACCGCGAGATCTCGCTGGGAGAAGAAGAAGAAGGGTAACAGCGGCAGTGAAAATTGAACAAAAAGGGGGACGGCAGCGATGCCGTCCCCCTTTTTGCGTTGAAACGATAACGGCAGATCAACAACAAGTCAAAAAGCTTAAATCAAAATCAGCACACGGATTTGACGGATGGAACGGATAACGGCAGATCAACCAAAATCTTTCCTGATTAGCCCTGATCTTCCGCTGGAGGAACTCCCTCCCCTTCAAGGGGAGATACCGTTGTGCGGGTCAAGAAGTTTTAGGCATATGCTGGGTCGAACGGCTTCCCGTTCTTCAGAACCCCGAACATGATGTGCACCAGTTTTTTCATGCAAGCACAAGCGATGACCATACCGTTCTTTGATTTTGCTTTTAGACGTTGATACAAGGCCCTGACAAAGGGATTGCATTTAATGGCAGATAGGGCTGGCATGTAGAGCGCCTTTCTCAACCTAGCGCTGCCAATTTTGCACAATGAAGGCCTTCCTTTAACTGAAGTGCCGACGTCTTTTCCTTAGGAGACAGGCCCATAAACGCGACTACCTGCTCGATTCTTTCAAATCTTGCGAAGCCATTGGTTTCGGAGAGGATTGCCTCAATTACGACGTCGCCGACGCCTTTGATGCTGTCCAGTAGATCTCGCTTCTTTTTCAAGTCATCATTGCCGTTTATGTGATTCTTGATGCTTTGTGTGATCTGCTCTATCTCCTGATTCAGGTAGCCAACATGCTTCTCGATAGATTCATTCACAGATCGGTCTGGATTGCCGAGACGGTTGACCTCCTGGGTTCGCATCGAGACCAGGGCATCCCGGCGCCTGCCCAGCATACGTAGATGCTCTATTTCGGGAGGGTCAGGCTGCCATGCTGTCGGTTTCATCTTCTCGCAGAAACGAGCAAGAAGCTTGGCATCGATTTTGTCGTTTTTGTTGCGAAGTAGTTCGGCCTCGCCAAAGGCCTTGACGCGAGAGGGATTTACAACGCTGACGGTGTAGCCGTTCTCGAAAAGGAACTTCGCGAGTTGATCTCCGTAGGCGCCAGTGGCCTCCAGGCATACATGGATTTCACCCTGCTCACGCTGCTTCATCCACGCGAGCAAGGCTATAAAGCCCGAAGGCTTGTTGTCGAATGAGGACTTCGACTTGTACTTTTCATTTTTGAGCAGAGCTACATCAAAAGTTTTTTTTGCTACATCGATACCTAGATTCGCCACAAATGTCTCCATTGCATTTTATTGGGGACGCGAGAAAAATGACTTTGTTCCCATTACCCTTGCTTACACGAGCTCATCGGTAAACCGAGGCTCAAGATACCGTCCAAAGTGAGGAACAAAGCGTCCGGAAAGGGATCTCATCTCCCCTACAGGTTCGAGACCTTAGGGTCGGAACAGATTCACCTTCCCGATTTACTCCAGCGTCCCGGAGTAACCGTAGTCTTTTTACAACACTTCCGGCTCACAGTACAAGGGACGGGGTGGGGATGGGTTAGCTCGGTGCCAAAAGAACCCCATCCCCCTCCTGACCTCCCCCTTGAAGGGGGAGGAACTGGAACAGCGGAAGATCAGCGCTTCAGGAAATCTTTTTAGCTTAATCCCAAAAGCCTTAAAGACTAATCTGATTTTATCCGTTCAATCCGTTCCATCCGTGTGCGGGCTTTTGACTCTGGTTCAATCCGGCAAGCTTTTGACTTTGCTTCACTCCGGGTGCGAGCTCTGGACCGGGTTCAATATCAACCTCTGGTACTCGGCCTTGTCAACGGAGCTGTGCCAGTGGCCGGTCACCCGGCCGACCAGGCTGCCGGCGACGAAGATGACCACCACGAGCGCCGCGAAGAGCAGGCCGCTTACCACCTTGCCACCCTTCAGGCGAACCTGCAGCGCCTCCGGCTTCGGACAACTGCTGACGCAGCGCAGGCAGCCGATGCACTCCTCGGAATGCACCCTCCCCTTGTGCATGACATCGATATGGGAAGGACATGCCTTGTTGCAGCCGCCGCAGGAGATGCAGGCGCTTTCCGACCTCTCCACCTTGGTGGGCGATAAGCGCGACAGGAGCCCCAGCAGGGCGCCGTACGGGCAAAGGAAGCGGCAGAATGGGTTCCTCAGAAAGAACGACAGCAAAAGCAGCGTCAGCACTACCACGAGCGACGTGCCGGAGAGGTTCAGGAAGAAATCCAGCATCTTCACGTCCGCGGTCTTATTGTAATCGGAGACGATGAAGGAGTTCACGCTCTCCCCCGACATCAGCACCACGATGGAGAACAGGAAAAAAAGGAGCAGCAGGTACTTCACCGGTCTGATCAGCCAGTCTAGCCAGACCGGCACCTGGAAGTTGCGTCCGAACACCCTGAGGCCCGTTTTCCAGGACAGCTCGGTGATGGTGGCGACCGGGCAGATCCAGGAGCAGAACGAGCGCTTCAGCAGAAGCGAGACCGTGAGCGCAGCCAGGAAGATCACCAGGGCAGCGGGATGAACCGTGTTGATGCTGCCCGAGGTTAGCCACCCCTTCAGGCTCACCAGCGCCGAAATCGGCAGGAACGCCTCCACGCCGTCCGGTCGTGCCACGTACGCCGTAGCGCCGCCGGAGCGGAAATGGAGCACGAAGCGGTAGAAGGTTACCCCGAGATAGAGGGAGAACAGAAGAAAGCCCCACTGGACCGCTATCCTTACCCGCTGCACGTTTTTCTCTGCCATACCTTTCCATCCTTTTTAAGGCTCTGATAATACAAAAAGCACTAACCCCTTTGTTTGGGGCAGCTCCGATTCAGATTTCCGGCCCCTAACGCGTTGCGACTTATTCTGTCACAGCCGCGTGTTATCTTCACATCATCAAACGATGGGGAGGTAGCTCACATGGAACCAATGGTCGTATGCGCTCTGGGAATCGTCGTCTACTGCGGTTATCTGACAGTGAAGGAGATCGTCGCCGACCTTCGTCAGGAAGGCTTCCTGGTGAGGCCCTTATCCAGCAAGTGCCTCGGATGCACGTTCGAAAGCGACTTCAGGAGGCTCTTCTTTACCAGAGGGTTGTCACGCTCCAAGGTAGCCAACAACTCCTTCATCTTCTTGCGCTGCAGATCGGCGGTACCGCACACCGGACAGCAGCAGCAGACCACGGGAAAACGGTTGTTGCGCGAGAACGGGATGATTTCCTTCTCCGGGACGTAGACCAGCGGCCTGATCACCGTGACGACCCCGTTGTCCGCCAGCATGCTGGGCGCCATCGACTTCAGCGCCCCCACGAAGAACTGGTTCAGCAGCAAGGTCTCGATGAAGTCGTCCATGTGGTGACCGAGCGCCAGCTTGTTGCAGCCGTACTGCTTTGCCAGACCGTAGAGCGCCCCGCGCTTGAGTCTGGCGCAGATGGAGCAGTAGGAGGAGTTGGCGCGGCGCTTCTCGGAGATGATGCCGTAATGGTCGGTCTTCTCCATGTGGTAGACGAAGCCATGTTCCTGCAGGTGCTCCTCGATGATGTCGGCGCGGTAGCCGCGATAGCCCGAATCGATGTTGATCGCCACCATCTCGAAGCGGATCGGCGCTCGCCTGCGCAGAGTCTCCAGCATGTGGAGCATGGCGTAGGAGTCCTTGCCTCCCGAGACCGCGACGGCGATCCGGTCGCCGTCGGAGATCAGATCGTAATCGGAGATCGCCTTGCCGACCCGGTTCTTGATCCGGGTGAAGCTCGCATCCTCAATGAGCGCCATGGGCACCTCCTTCGCGGCGCATGGCCGCCTGCACAGCTGGTCGTCTCATATCACCCCTGGCTCCCGGCGGACGGCTGACCGCCCACCCCGCATATTTTGGCACGGAAGGCCTCCATGCCGATCTCTGCCCGGAAAACTTCGATGCCGATATCTTCGATCAGCTTGCCCAGACGCCCCTGCTGAGGGGATTTCTTGTAATAGTCGATGACCCGCGCCACGATCTCCAGCACCGCAGCCTCGTCCGGGACGTCATCGACCAGCAGCTCACCCAGACGCGGGCGGGGACCGGCGTTGCCGCCGACCAGGATGCGCCATCCCTTGTTGGTCCCGACCACGCCGATGTCCTTCACGCCGGATTCGGAGCAGGAAAGAAGACAGCCGGAGATCCCCATCTTCATCTTGTTAGGCAGTACCATGGCGTGGTAGATCTGGTCAATCTTGAGGCCGAGCGAGGCCGAGTCCTGCACCGCCCTTTTGCAGTGGCTCGTGCCGGGGCAGATTTTCACGCTCCGGACGCAAAGACCGATGGCAGCGCCCTGGTCCTGGGCGAGGTCGCCCCAGATCGCGTCCAGATCCTCCTCCTTCGCCCCGATGAGGGCGATGCGCTGGGCGGAGGTGATCTTCAAGGCAAGGCTGTATTTATCGGCGACGTCGCAGAGCTTCCTGAGCGTTGCCGTATCGGTGAACCCGCCCGGGATATGCGGGGCAATGGCGTAAGTCTCACGGTCGCGTTGCAGGATCGCTCCCTTCTCCAGAATATCTTTCTTCATCATCTGCTCCTTTCGATTATATGGAATTGATGCAGGTCAACTTTTTGGGGATTGGTCAGTCTGGTCCGGGCCTCTGAACATCTAGCGACCGTAGCGCACGCCTTCCCCCTCCCTAGCCCTCCCTCTTCCGGGCGAGGGGACTATTTCGGTGCCCCAGACGACTTTAACGACTTTAACGACTCAACTCCGTCCCTTGATGAACTGCACCAGCTCAACCGCAATCTCGTACTTGCCGAAAGGGGGTATCAGGTAGAAGCCCCCCACCCGGTCGATGGCGGCCTCGATGAATTCGCGGGCAATGGCGAGCCCTTCCCTGACGCCGTCGTCCCCTACCCTCCCCGCCATACGCTGCCGTATCTCCTCGGGAATGACGATGCCGGGGACCTCGTTGTGCAGGAATTCGGCGTTTCTCCCGCTCACCAGGGGGAGCACCCCCGGCAGGATGGGAATGTTGAGTCCGGCAGTCAGCTCCAGCATCTGTTCGAGCCTTTTCAGGTCGTAGATCGGCTGGGTCTGGGCGAAACTGGCCCCGTTTGCCACCTTCTTGGCGAGTCTTGCCACCTGCACCTCCATCTTCGGCCCGTTCGGGTTGAAGGCGGCACCGATGGTGAACCCGGTCCCGGCGCCGATCGGGCTGCCGAGCGCGTTCACCCCGCGGTTCATCTCGCTCAAAAGCTTGATCAGGGTGAAGGAGTTGAGGTCGAAAACGGAGGAGGCCCCGGCCTCCTCGCCGAGGCTCGCGGGGTCGCCGGTGACGGCGAGGATGGCGGAGACCCCGAGCAGGCTCGCGCCCATCAGGTCGGACTGCAGGCCGAGGAGGTTGCGGTCCCGGCAGGTGACGTGCGCGATCACCTCGATGCCGACCTCGCGCCGGATCAGCGAGGCGAGCGCTATGTTCCCCATCCGGACCCGCGCCAGGGGATTTTCGGCCAGGTTGATGGCGTCGGCACCCGCCTCCTTGAGCGCACGGCTTCCGGCGAGTACCTTGCTGCAGTCAAGCCCCTTGGGCGGGTCGAGCTCGACGGTGACCACCTTCTCCTTGCCCCACCGGGCGAGAAAACCGCCCCCCGCGCTCAGCGCCTGTCCGCCGGCCCGGGCGCGCCCCTCTGCACGGGTGACCGTGCGCGGCACCGGCCGCAGACCGCTCAGCGCCTGGGCGACCGCCCGTATATGTTCGGGCGTGGTGCCGCAGCAGCCGCCGACCAGCGAGGCGCCGGCGGCAACCATCTCCCGGGCCATCCCGGCGAAATAATCGGGGGTGGTCCGGTAGATGTAGCGGCCGTCGACGTATTCGGGGAATCCGCTGTTCGGGTAGGCGGCGAGCGGCAGCTCCGTCACGGCGGCGATCCTCTTCAGGGTCGCCAGGAGTTCCAGCGGTCCGGCGCCGCAGTTGGCTCCGATCAGGTCGGCTCCTGCCGCCGCCAGCCTCAGGGCCGCGTCCTCCGCAACGATCCCGCCGGAGAGCCGCGAGCCTTCGCCGAAGGCGAGACTGGAGATCACCGGAAGCCCGGTCTCTTTAGCGGCACGTACCGCCCATTCCAGCTCCTCCAGCTCCCCGAAGGTCTCCAGGATGAAGAGGTCCACCCCGCCCTCGGCAAGCGCCGCCGCCTGGACCCGGAAACAGTCCCGGGCCTCTCCCTCGGTGAGATCCCCCTTGCCGCGCCCCAGGGGACCGATGGAGCCAGCCACAAAGGCGTCGTGTCCGAGCGCGGCACGCCGCGCGATCAGCGCGCCCTGCCGGTTGATCTCGGCAACCTTCCCGCCCAGACCGATCGCGGAGAGCTTCACGAAGTTGGCTCCGAAGCTGTTGGTCTCGATCACCTGCGCGCCGGCAGCCAGGTATTCGGCGTGCAACTCGAGCACCAGCCCGGGCCGGACCAGGTTCAGGTGCTCGAAGTTCGCCTCGAGCGACACCCCTTTCGCGTAGAGCATGGTGCCGATGGCACCATCGCCCACCAGCACCTCGCCCCGTATCCTTTCCAGAAAAGAACTCCCCATCAGCGTCCCCCCAATACCTTGATCAGGTGCGGCACCAGCTGCTTCTTCCGGGACATGACCCCCTTCATCTCGAAGACCTGCGGCTCGGGCTGCGGATATCCCATGAAGCGGGTGAACGCCTGCCCCCCCTCCATGAGAAACATGGTGCTCTCGGTGGAGATGTCGGTCACCATGAGCCCCGCCAGATCGAGCCCCTCTTTGTCGCGCAGGGCGGCCAGCGCACCCTTCAGCTCCACCTTCATGGCGTTGAACTCGCCGAAACCGAACACCTCGATCTGACCCACCCCGAAGCGGACCTCCCCCTGGCTGAACAGCTTGAAGTCGGAACCGACCACCCGCTCGGCGCTGCCGTAGCCGGAGAGCGCCCCCGAGGCGGCGAAGATCTCGGCGCCGAAGGCCTCCCAGTCGAGACCGGCCAACTCCGAGAGCCGCTGGACCGCCGCCTTGTCGCGCTCGGTGGTGGTCGGTGACTTGAGGATCACCGTGTCGGAGAGTATCCCGGCGAGCAGCAGCGAGGCGATCTTCCCGCCCGGGGTCACACCGTGCTCGCGGTAGAGCGAGGCGACGATGGTGCAGGTGCTGCCGACCGGCGCGGTGACGAACGGGATCGGAAGAGAGCTCGGGGGATTGCCGAGCTTGTGGTGGTCGATCACCTCGAGTATCTCCAGGTCCTCCGCCCCCGGGACCGACTGGGACAGCTCGTTGTGGTCGACGAGGATCAGGGCGTAGGGGAGCGGGGCGAACAGGGAGGACTTGGTCGCCACCCCGGCGAGGGTCCCGTCGTCCTCGAGCACCAGGACCGCGGTCCCCCCGGAATGGAGCAGCTTTTCCCTGAGCCGCCCGAGCGGCTCACCGACCGCGACGCTCTCGAACATTGGCTCGGCCAGGAACCCCGCCGGCGTGGAGAGGCGTGCCAGCGAGACCGTGGCGGCCGTATCGAGCGGAGTGGTGAGGAGCGCTACCCCCCGCTCCCCGGCCAGGCGCACGATATCGGGGTCAACAGGAAGCCCGCCCGTCACCACCAGCAGACGCACACCGCGCTCGATGGAGCTGAGCTGTATGGACCGGCGGTCCCCGGTCACCACCACCAGGCTACCCGGGTCGAATCCGGAAATCTTCGAGGTAAAGGACCCCTCCCCCATGGCGCCGACGAAAAGATGCAGGGTCTCGACACCTTGGTCCGGCGCGCCGGCCAGGAAATCACCCTCCAGGCAGGCGGCAAGCGAGGCGAGGGAGGCGGTCACCAGCCTCAGCGAGTCGTGCCCGGTCAAAAGCGAGCGCTCGGCGATCTTCAGGAGCGGGATCACCCCGACCGGGACGCCCGCATCGTCCAGCACCGGGAGCACCCTGACGCCGTGATGGTGGAAGAGCTGCAGCGCGCTGATGAGCGGGGCGGTCGCCGCCACGGTGACCGGCGTCCGCCCGACGACGTCGCGCACCTTGGGGTGCACGTCGGCGAGATAGAGCGGCGCATCCATGCCGAGCCGCGCCAGGAGCCAGGTGGTCTGCGGGTTGAGCGCGCCAGCCATGGCGGCGGTCACCCCTGCCACGCCGAGCGCACGTTTCAGTTCGGCATAGGCTATCGCCGAGGCGACCGAGTCGGTATCGGGGTTTCTGTGGCCGATTACATAGATCTGTTTTTTCATGTCATCCCGGGATTATTTTAGTCGTCTTTTTGCCGCGACCCGTATAAAATAGCGCAATCGCTAGCAAAGATTGAAAGGGGAGTTCCGCATGCATGCAGTAGTTGATTGGTTGTTACAGACCATAGGGTCGATGGGGTATCCGGGAATCTTCCTCCTGATGGCCATGGAGAGTTCGGTGATCCCGATTCCGAGCGAGCTGGTGATGCCCCCCGCGGGCTACCTGGCCCAGCAGGGGCAGATGAACATGGCAGCAGCCATACTCTGCGGCACGGCGGGCAGCCTGATCGGTGCCTACGCGAACTACTTCGCGGCGCATTTCCTCGGGCGCCCGCTGCTTCTCAAGTACGGCAAGTACGTCTTCATCACCGAGGAGAAGTTTGCCAAGGTCGAGACCTTTTTCCTCAAGCACGGCGAGATATCGACCTTCATCGGGAGGCTCCTGCCGGTGGTGCGGCACCTGATCTCGCTCCCCGCGGGCCTTGCCGGCATGAACCACCTGAAGTTCTGCCTCTACACCCTGCTCGGCGCCGGGACCTGGGTGACGGTGCTCACCTTCATCGGCTACTTCATCGGAAGCAACCAGGAACTGATCATGAAGTACTCGCACCATGCCCTGGGCGCCGTGCTCGTCCTTTGCACCCTCATCGTGATCATCTATGTCAGGATGCAGCGCAGAAACGGCAACGGCGCGAGGGGATAAGGGCGCTCCGCAAGGAAATCCCCGCTTGTGTTGGGTCCGGTTTCCCAACACTTGTTCAGCAAAAAGGTAACTGTCCAGGAAACGGCAATTACAAAAAATCAAAAGCCTCACCACAGAGGGCACAGAGGAACACAGAGGAAATCTTAAGACAATGGCTAATCAGGCTTTGATCTTCCTCTGAGAACCTCTGTGCCTCTATGATGAGGCTTTATGCTTTGGCCTGTTTGTGATTGGTAGACTCGTGCCGAATAGTTCAGCAAAAAGGGCACCCGCAAGGGGTGCCCCTACAGAATCGGCCGTCTTTCTGGATACCTGTTACCGGCACCCCTCCCAGCTTTTTCCCACTTCCCTTACTTGGGTACCTTCTCCCAGTCTTCCAGGAACTTCTTGATCCCCGCGTCGGTCAGCGGGTGCTTGGCGAGCTGCAGCATCACCGAATACGGGATGGTGCAGACGTCGGCGCCCAGTAGCGCCGAATTCAGCACGTGGATCGGGTTCCTGATGCTCGCGACGATGATCTGGGCCTCGTAGCCGTAGTTGTCAAAAATGGTCCTGATCTCTTCGATGATCCCCATGCCGTCCTGGGAGATGTCGTCCAGGCGTCCGACGAACGGCGAGACGTAGGTGGCCCCCGCCTTGGCGGCGAGCAGCGCCTGCATCGGCGTGAAAATCAGCGTGACATTGGTCTTGATCCCTCTTCCGGAAAGGGTCTTGGTCGCCTTCAGCCCCTCCGGCGTCATCGGCAGCTTGATGACGATGTTCTGGTGGATCTTGACCAGTTCAGTGGCCTCCGCGATCATGCCGTCGTGCTCCAGAGAAATCACCTCTGCCGAGATCGGTCCGTCCACGATCCCGGTAATTTCCTTGATAACTTCCTCGAAGCGCCGGCCGCTCTTGGCGATCAGGGACGGGTTGGTAGTCACCCCGTCCACAAGCCCGAGTTCGTTTGCCTCGCGTATTTCCTTCACGTCTGCTGTGTCGATAAAAAACTTCATCCATTCCTCCGCTTAAGTGTGTTGTTACCTGTGCTGCTGGGTCTTCTCGAACTGCTGCAAACAACCGATGGAGCAGAAGTGATAGCGCTTCCCCTCCAGGTTCCCTATGACCGCGTCCGACTCCGACACGTAAACGCCGCAGACCGGATCCTGGAAGGTCTCCGTCGCAGCCGATTCTTTTGTTATTTCAGGCGCCACCTTGGCGCGCACCATCCGGTACACCAGGTATCCTACCAGAATGAAAATGAGAAAACGCACGTGCCCCCCTAAATCCTCACCACCCTCTCGGTGGTCGTAAGTGATGCGATCAGTTCGGCTATGGTTTTCCCCAGCAAGGGGTGCACCAGGGTAGGGTCGATATCGGCGAGCGGCTGCAGCGCGAAGCGCCGCTCGGCAAGACGGGGGTGCGGGATGGTGAGCCGCTCGCCGGAGAGTACCAGGTCCCCGTAAATGAGGATGTCCAGGTCCATGCTGCGCGGGCCCCAGTGCCCGGACGGGACACGGCGAAAGGCTTCTAACTCTATCCGCTTCAGTTCTTCGAGCAGCGCCAGGGGCGGCAGGGTGGTAACGATCCGGGCCACGGCGTTGTAGAAATTATCCTGCGGCACGCTCCCCACCGGCTCCGTCTCGTAGAAGTACGACAGGGCGGTGACCCGCGTCCCGGGCAGCCTGCCGAGCTCGGCGACCCCCGTCAGCAGCCTCTGCTCGCGGTTCCCCAGGTTGCTTCCCAACCCTATGTAGGCGCACTCTTCCACAGCCTGCGATTAGACCACAGATCGCTTTTTTTTTCAACCCTGGCTGCTTCGGGCCTAAAGCGGCCACTGGAGCGGGTTTAAGGGCAGGCATGAATTAACTTTATTCCAATTTAATACTATAGTATAAATTCAACGAGCACCCTTTTTCGGCCTTTTGCACCGTTACGACGAGAATGTCCCCTCCGAGTGGTAGGGATTTGTGGGGAAAGCGCGAAGTTTACCAGGATGAGGATAAATTGCCGATGACGAAATCAGACCAAACGGTTCCCCTGGCGGACTTGAACGGACCGGAGCTCTTCAGGCTCGGGACCGAAGCGCTCGATGCCAAGAACTACGCCGCGGCGCACCGCTACTTGCAGGCAGCGCTCGAGAAGGAACGCTCGGCGGACCACCTTTCCCAGTACGCGCTTTCCCTCGCCCTCCATACCCGGGTGATCCAGCCGAGCATCGCCCTGTGCCAGGAAGCGGTGAAGAAGGACCCCAAGAACCCCGAGCATTTCCTGCGGCTCGGCACCGTTTACCTGGTCGCCGGGAGGAAAAAGGAGGCTATCAGGATTTTCAGGCTGGGGCTTCGGGTCGGCAAGAATGCCACCATTGTCCGGTGGCTGCAGCTTCTCGGGGACCGTAAAACGCCGATAATCCCCTTCCTGTCCCGGACCAATCCGCTGAACAAATACCTCGGCAAGATCAGAATGACCCTTTCCAAGCGGTAACAATCTTGCGATCTGCTGAATCTTCTCTCCGGAACTACACTGACCGTCCCTTCAGGAACGAAGAGGCAAAGGCAACCCGACAAACGGCACTGGCATTGAGAGTTGGTTTGAAGGCAAAGGGAGACTCCGGGCGATCTGGGCCAGCTCAAACCGACGGAATCTCCTTCCCCTTTTGACAGGGCGGGGTAAAATCATACTTTGGTTTGTGCGACAGTCCGATAAACGACAGCCGCTATGGTATGATTTCTCCAGTAGTCGCTGGTTCTCTGTTTCACATGCTTTTATTATTTGATAAATGGCACTCGGGAGGGGGCATGATCAGCTACCTGATCCCTTTATTTACTAGGGGGTCGAGGCAAGTGTATGTATAACTGGGGCCGTTTTGCACACAAACACAGCTAGTTATCTTCTAGCGACCTAGGGTTTTGTTTGATTATTTTGAAAGCAATGTAATGCTTTGAGGCTTTTATGCAACTTTTAGGTGTTTTGGGAACCTCAAACTTTACACCGTCAGTCTACTGTCTGGGCTCACCGGGCCGTTCTTCATTTTTCATAACGTTTCGCCACCTGTCCAACCTTAAGCCCATTCTCCAATTCCTTTCTAATTGAAAAGCGACAGTTCCTGAGAGAAAGCCTCTTGTTCAGGCGTCTCCAGGCTTAAGGATGGGCAAGGGTTCCCAGGTGATTAAAGGGGTGATCCGGCGCTTGAATCTGCCACGGCGAATAGCGAAAGGGGATAGCTCAGAAAGCAAAGGCGCGGTGGAAGAAGTAAGCCCTATAATCCCTCACCACTATCTTTAGAAATTTCATACTCTGGGAACGGAAGCAAAAGGTTTCGGTCATACCTAGGATGAATCCTGTCGAGTTTACCTATAAAATCATAATAATTGACGCTCAGTTTCATAATTGTAGTAACTGAGGCCAGATGTTCTCTTAGTTTTGGATACCCAATGTTGTTTGTTAGCTTTTGAAATAACTTGTGCTTTAGCCTGCCACTTTCATTTTTCGCTGCTGCTTTTTTTAATTCTTCTAACACGCCGGGTGCCAGCCTTTTATAAACTATATCATTAGTCAATATCCCAAAATATTGCGGTTTTTGTACCGAATCATTTGGATATTGCAAGCCTCTGAGCCTGAACAATTCTTGGTAGTAATCAGAATCAAATGTCTTTACCCATGGCTGTAATTCTTTAGCAATGAATGCTTGGAGGATTTTAGATAGTGCGTCTTTTGCCCTGTCTTTCTGATAACCAGTAGCTTCATCTACGAGTGCAATTATACCAACGCGTGCAAAACCCCTTAAAAGGGTCTCGCATTGTTCTGCAATATGTTTTTGTTGCGCCTGTAACGCTCCAGCTTTTCTCGCCTCTAAAACCGCATCACATATATCAGCAAGTATCTGTGCGTCATAGCCGTAAGCAAGAGATCCACTTGGTGTTCTAAATTTTATTGGGTTCTGGGTCACGTCTCGTAACTCATCAGAAACATAAGGTTCTATCAGCTTTCCGGCTGCGAATTTGGCTAGTCGGTCCCCCCCAGACTTGTTACTGCCACCGCGAGACATGCCAAGCGAGTTGATCATCCCGGTTTGGTGTAAAATCCTCCTACCATCTTCTAATACGTAGCATGGTATTTCCAACCCACCGATCACAAGGGGATGATCTTGGGAACCATGAGTAGCTCTAGGGAGAGATACCATTTCAGCCTTTGCCTTTAATGCTTTTTCTGAAATTTCTTTTCTCCGTTCAGGTGTGAGGCTTTCCGAACGCGCTACCCCCCCCTTAGCTTTACCAGTAACAGAACCGTCCACGTTTGCACCCTCCTAAGATTTTGGGGGTAAACTACCATGCAAAAAGCGTGTTTGCAAGCAAAAAATTTCTTTTTGCTTGCAATGTGTTTTATGCAAGCATAATTGAAATAAATTTAATGTTTGTTGACCTATGTCTGTTGTTGTATCGATGAAATTGTGTAATACCTGCAAATGAATACCACTTGCTTCTAGACTACAGACATTATCAAGTAGTTCTACTATTGAGGTTTCTAAATCCTGTATGTCAGTAGTAACCAAATCCCTTAGTCTAGCGACAATCAAGGTGTCACCTCTTCGTATTGTTTTATACATTTTTTTGAATTGCGCACGATCAGTGTCACCATTATCCCAAAATACAATGTCACAATTCCCAAACATTTCCCTAAGTTCTATGCAAGAATTTTTCTCCCAACCATTTGAACTCCAATCATATCCAATCTTTCGTGGTTTCTTCCGAAGCTTTGACTTCATTTGGATTAAGGACATACATCACCTCCATTTTGTTTAGGGTAACTTCAAAATTTCTTTTAACCGTGTGTTTCCCAACCTGCCCACAAAGGGAACGCCCGAGTTCGCTTGCTTTTTTGTGGAAGCTGCTCACCCCTCTGTGGATAGCCGAGAAACGGAGGCTAACTACCGACTGCCACAGATTCTGCGGAAGAGATTTTTAGCCTTATCCACTGCAAAGTGGAAGCCAGTTTCACGGTTGCTCGTGCTGGGAGGGAAGAGATTTTTAGCCTTATCCAAAGCAAAGTGGAAGCCAGTTTTACGGTTGGTCGTGCTGGGAGGATCTTTGATGGCTTTCTCAAAAGTCTTTCGGTCGCCGATGAGCACGACCTGCTGTTCAGCTCTCGTGATAGCGGTATAAAGCATTGCACGGTCGAGAAGCTTGCAATCGAATACCGGTATAATAACGCGTTTGAACTGGCTCCCTTGGCTTTTGTGGATGGTGATGGCATAGGCGTAATCCATGTTCTTTGTGTTGTCGATGGTCTTGTTTTCACCGTCCCATTCAACGATCAAGGAATGGTCAGTCTTTACGACTTTCCCAAGAGAACCGTTCATTAGCTCTAGCTCGTAATCATTCTCAGTCCAGATCACTGGCTCCCCTTCAGCAAACCCCGCAAGCTCGGGTTTATTGTCGCTGATATGAAGGTTATGAAAGAAACGGTTAGTCTCCCGTGTCCCCCCAACTCCGTTTTTGACAGGAGTGAGGATACGAGCATCGTCGAAGCCACCAAAGTTTTTCATTAGTTCGGCGAGCTTCTCAGGAATGGCCTCCCGCGGACAGTCGATAAAGTGAATGCCGCTCCCTAATCCAGTGTAAGCCTTAAGCTCGGGAACGACGCCACCACGTATAGTCATAGAGGCTTGCGGGATGCCCGTCGCTGCGGCCTGCCGGTGGATCTCGGTTAACTCCACCATCGGCACAGCTTTTGTCTCCACCAGAATATGGAAAATGATACCAAACGAGATGGGTGGAAGCTGACCAGGATCACCAAGTAAGAGCAACCGGCAGCCTGGTTCCAGACGCCTGAGCAGGCGATACGTCGTAGGCAGATCCAGCATACTCGCCTCGTCTATCGCAATTGTCGGCTCTCCAGCAAGGACGATCTCCCCTCGGTCAACCCTGTGAACAAAGGAAGCAATAGTCATTGCCCTGCGCCCCGTTGCCTCTGACATCCGTCTGGCAGCGCGACCAGATAGTGCCAGCATATATACGTGTCCTCCAAGCATCTCGGTCGCATCGCAAACGGCTTTCAGTGCCGTGGTTTTACCTACACCTGCCCCACCGCCAATAATCGACACAGGCTCGTTTATTCCCATCATAACAGCATCTTGCTGACCATGACTGAGTGGGAACTCGCTGCGAGCATTAAAGTCTCTTAAAAAAGATTCCACAAAATTGTCATCTGCCTGCTGTCGCAATGTCAGTTGAATTGGCTGGAAGTTGCCCGCTGCCATTGTCATAAGCATGGTTGCGATGTATTCTTCCATGGAAGCGGGGCCAAGTCCTTGCAATCCCCCGCCGACCCTGATCATGGCGTTGTCTTGGATAGCCAGATTAATGGCTCTCCCGGCGGTTTCTCCATTACACTTGATTATTTCCTTTATCGTGCTCCTGAAATCGGCCTCAGTCGCCCAGGTATGCTTTCCATCTAGACGCCTGACAACGGCGGCATCTGCCGCTGCGACAAGACGTATTTCATCTTCCAGACCGACCCCTAGTGCTCTTGCAATTCGATCAGCCGTTTCGAAGTTGGTAAAGGCCAACAAACGAAACACGTTCTCTTCCAGTTTGTCGATGGTGTCTTCCTGGTAAACAGAGATAATCCTCTGGGCCAGCGCGACTGGGGCTCCATGCCTGTCAAGCCATTTGTAGGCATCTGACAAAAGGGCGAGTTCCCTCCAACCATTGACCAGAATTCTCGCCAACTCCTTTGACCGCAATGGCGCCTCGAAGGGTTCCGGATTGGCAGCGTTAAGCATTAGATAAAGGTCCTCGCCGAACCGCCGCCATAGCTGGTCGGCGAGCTTTTCACCGATCCCTGGGAAAGCTTTTGATTTGGCGATTGTTTCGCGAATGAGGCGGCCGCTCGGGCATTCAAGGATTGCTTTGGTTGTTATGATCTGGCGGCCGTACATCGGGTGGTCCTGAATGGTCCCTTTAACCCTCCACACTTCACCAACAATTGGGGGCCTCGGCATAACTTCGTAACTGGCTACCATTCGGTGCCTATGCCCTTCCGCGCAGGTTCCGCTGAATACAGCACCACCGTATGAACCTGCAAAAAGTACATTTTCGATCGCAATTGTTATCATGTGGGCCGACCTCCAGACTCAATTATGTTCTCAATATGCTGTAGTTTCCTCAGCTTCCGCTTCAGCTCGAAATTCTCGGCCATCTCCTTATCGACACGGGTCTCCAAGCTTCTGATCTTCCTCTCCAGTTTTGCCTTCTCGTCATCTGACCCGGCTGATGATATATGTTTTTTGTTTTCAACTGCGCCAGCCAGAAGATTTTCGCACTCCTTGTTGTTATCGAGAGGCTGCCTGTCCTTTAGACCTGCCCTCCGCGCTATCTCAGTTTTGTTTGGCTTCCCGCCGTGCATGGGAATCTCATTGACGCTTTCAAGCCAAGCTTTTAACTTAATAGCGTTTTCATCGCCGACCATTTTACCATTAGTTCCCTTTTTCATATTCCCCTCTCTTGGTTTGATCTCCGATCAATTTTCGGCAATTCATTGTTTAGGTCAGCCTCTGTAAGGCCCTTTTTACGCGCATTTTCCGCCCATACGACGAACTGCTCGCGGAGTTTGGCGTTGACAGCCTCAAGTCTTTCGTTCTCGCCCACAAGCCTTGAAATGCGTTGATCTGCAGCCATCAATTCCTTGGATTTCTTTTTTTTACTATGTCTCTCGGTCTCTTGAAATAATGCCTTCCCTGTCACCACTTCGTAAGCCGTCCTGATGTCATCCTTCTTTTCCAAGGTCTGCCTTGAGTAACGTTCACGCGTGATTTCCTCACCCAGATCGATGACATCCTTCCAGGTGATGATACCTCTGAAGATACTTATAAGCTGAGCAATTTTGCCGCTATCCTCCTCAGACAAATGCCTCATTGTCACCTCCGGTAAATTTTTCAGCCAGAGAGCTAAGGGGCACTTTAAAGATCTCTGCGAGGGCGATTGAACTGTCATCGCCAAGGTTAGTAGCGCGACTCTCGATAGCATTCCGGAAAGCTGAATATTGGAACGGATTTTTCAGATAGATAAATGAATCGGGTGAAGTACTTTTATCGTCCAGAATTTCCAGAAGGCCTTTCAGTCTTTTCACGGTTATCACCTGATGCTCGTACCAACGTTCAGCCTTAAGGTATCCCTCGTCAACCATCTGCCTTGCCATTTCAAGTTGATCGACTGCGATCCTATAGCACTCCCGGATGCGATCAGCTTTTTCCATATCACCCTTTATGCATGCGTGCTCCATGCAGTTCAGGCAATCGGCGTGCACTTGGCACGGCTGCATAGCAAAATCGTGAATACAGACACCAAACTCGGTTACGTGAACAGTCGGTTTATTCTCAAGCGCAGCAAACTCCTCATAAGAAATTGGTAGTTTGCTGAATACGTTGGACAACGAGGAATCCATGTCCATCTCCTCGGCTTCAAGGCCCGACGTTTCCATGAGTTCCTCGACGGTACTATGGAGATAGGCAAGACTTTGGCGGGTGGTGGGTCCCGACTCCCCGTTTCTCGCCTTACTAGGCGTTCGGCCAGACCACATATCTCGTTCGAGGTCGGATAACCCACCTCTTTCTGCAATAGTGTTCAACCAGTGCCGTGCCTGGTGTGTAGTCATTCGCATTCGACTTCCGTCTGGATTTTTGAGGTCAAAAGAGTCAAAGATGCTCTTGTCCCTTTTATTAGGTGCAAGCTTTGCCACGACATTTCCTACATTTACAGGCTCGAACATTGTATGCATGATCTCATGTCTTTGGCCGAAAATGCCTTTCGGAACGACGAACAAGGCATCGCTGTACTTCACATCATTCTCCTTGTCCAACCAAGGAAAACCAATTGGAAGAAAATTCAATATTTTTCTTTCCACTTCCTCAAACACGAACATATTTATTGTCACACGTTTCTTTGATAGTGTGCCGTCTTTGCGCACTTTGTCAGGACGATTGACTGTTATTTTAATTTTATTTAGGCCTATTCTTTTAGCCGAGCCTCTTACACTTGTGATTTTCCAACCAAACAATTGGGCCAGTTCTTTGTCGTTAATTAACTCCCTATTGCGGAGATGTTCCATCTCGCCTGGGAGGTAGATTTTGTTAGGATGCTTCTCATACCATCCAGCTATCCTCCTACCTTCCTCAGTAATTTTTCGTGATTTTTCCAAAGCTTTAACAGCAACCTGTTCCATCTCCTTGAGGACATGCTTTAAGCCATCCGGTCCGTTCTTAGCAGGGTACCATCTTAGACTTAGATCTTTGGTTTCATCATCGTTTTCTAGCCAAACTTCGCAATGATTCTGAGTAGTAACGGCTTCGCAAATGCGGCCCGGTGCCGAACAGAGTATTGCAATGATCGAAGTTATTATGATATGTGCAGCATTTGTGGCCTTGTCGAAAATGGTGCCGATCGCCGCCAGTGTTTCCCTTGAAGGTAGTTTTTCCGCTCGTCTTTTCTCGTGCTTTTCACCAACTAAGCCAGCCATATCCGGGACACGAATGCCGCATTCCCACTTAAATGGTATTGTTACAAAATTATTTTTGACCAGGAATTCAATCAGTTCTTGAAACGCCTTACCGATCCCGTAACGAGAGTTCTCTGTTTGATAATGTTTTTCAATTATTTTAACTCCTGCGTCAGCCACAGTTTCGTCGGTTAGATGAACCCTTGGTATTCCATCGATACTGCACTCAATGAGCGCATTTTCAAGGATTCTAGTGGCAATCAGTTTACTATAAAAACTTTTAGTTCCTTTTACTGTCGAATCGTATCGCATATAACCTTTGGAAAAGCCCTTAAACTCTGCATGTGCTGGTATTATTTTTAGCCTTGTAGTACCCAGAGCACCAAAGACCATACCAATTTTTTTTTGATTTTGCCCCCTTCGTTTGTGCTGTCCGCAGGTGGCATCCCAAGTATCAGCCTCCCAGTCCAAATCTTTTCCATATAAATCAAGCTTTTTTTTGCAATGATCAATAAAATCGTTAATATTTTTTATTGCATCAAATTCATGTTTTGGTCTAAACGTAATTATATTATTCATAGACTATTTCCTTTTTTTTTGCATTTTCCAGATGTTTTCTGCAACGCATAGCAACATCCGCAACTTTTTTGATAATTTCATCGTTGATTGTGGCATACTGCTCGTCACCAGTGATTTCGTACTTTTTCTGGCGATCAAGGATAAGCCATTTAAGAACTTCTTCGTGCGGCGCTGATATCCAAGGCTGAAAGTCCCGGCAACTGAAGCATGGAAGCGGGACAAATCCTCCGCAGAATCCTGTCTTACCACAGTTTCCAAGGACATCTCCTTTCAACCCACCTTGGAAACAACGGACTCGGCTCGAAGGGTCATTTCCCCTAATGGCATCGCCCTCTGAATAGACAACTTCGCCCTTAAAGTATCGAGCTATGGGATTAACCTCGAGCGCAAGCTTCTCGTTAATGGAGTGCCGGATTTTCCCGGTAGCTTCTATATACACTCGACTGGAGGACAAGTTTACATGACCAAGCGCCTCAGCAATTTCTCGCTCTCGCTTGCCTTCTTCGGCCATTCGTGTTCCGACTGTGTGTCGGAATCTTTTAAGATTAACCCTTAGGAGTTCCTTCTCGTGGCCTTTCCTGTTGCAGAGAATTGGCTCACCGGCTGCAAAGCAAGCTTTCATCTTGCGATAGAGGTCTGATCCTGACGAGTCATACTCTTTGCCTGGATTTTTCTTTGGAAACAATGGCAATTCCCGTAGATCTAACCCACCAGTGATTTCTTCAGTAAAATCGGCTTTCAGCTTTGCCACTAAGGCACTGAGCACCATTCCGTATTCCTGTGTCAACTTTCGATCCTGAAGGTGTGTTCTACGTCCCCCTCCCCGCCTTTTGGCAGCGGGGATGCTCAGAACAAACCTGTGGATACCGAATTCATCCTTCTTATCGCTAAAATCCTTAATGCGCAGAGACGCGAAAGAGATTGGACGTGCGCCGAAAACCATGCATAGGAGTCCGAGCGACAGATCACTAAGGTCGATAATGCACTCTGCGAAGTTGTCAAGCAGGTACTGAGTGATTGCTTGGAATTCTTCTCGATTATAAGGGCCCTTGACTGGGTCGTGATTTTTTACAGCTACACCGCGCTTTGGTCCTTTGATTTTAATTTCTTTAAGAGTCTTAAAAACATCAGGGTCCACTCCGTAGTATCCGAGTTTTATCCATTTAAGAAGAAATGGCTTAATCTCACTAAACTGATATGCATCATGCCTAGCGAATTCAATTATGTAATGCAATACACTACTATCTGTAATTATATCTACTTTTTCATTATTTTGCTGTTTATAAACATTAACAACTAAGTATCTGAAAGAATAGAAAGCGTTTTGGCATGTATCCAATGATCTAGTCTTAAGAATATTTACCATTACTAGCTTTAGAGAACCAATAAATTTGTCAGTGCAATACTGTTGATATAATTTATAATTTATTAATGTTTCATTTCCAGCATCTCGAAGATGCCACATTTCGTCACGAGGGCAATAGGAGCAGCCCTCTTTAGTTATCTCCGTCTCCGGCAATAACTTTTGCAGTTCCATTGTGACTTCACCTGGGTTATCATGCTTCTGCGGTGATTTCATTTATTAATCCTCCAAGTTTAGTGCCTGCAATTTGCTCCTGCTGCCCAAGACTAAATTTATCAACCGCCGCTTGAGTTGTTCTTTTAGTGTAGACTGATGCCATTCTGCTATTTGGGACCCAACCCATTATTTTACAGCGTATTTTCTGTTCTTTCTCTTCAGTGACTCCCATCTTGTCGCAGTAATCGCTGAATCGATCATTCCAAGTGTGACGGCAAAGGTGTCCTCCAAAATCAATCGGAATACCAGGGACTTTGTTACGAACTGCTTTAAATATGTAATTAAAGGCTGTACGTGAAAGCGGAGAGCCATCATCACTTGAAACAACCAGAAAGTCATGTTTTCTGGCACCCCTATGCTTTGGTCGGTGGCTCACAATATATGCTTGTATATCTGCGGCCAGACTATCTTTCATTCGTAGGTTCCTCGGCAGTGTCTTTACGTTTGGTTCATACAGCCGCGGGTCATCAGGGTTGTCGGGAAGACGACGAATAAAGATCTTGTTCTGCCTGAGATCAATGTCTTCTACGCGAAGGTTCAGAAGTTCTCCTCCACGAATTCCGAGGTTAAGAAGAATTCTGATTATCATGCTATTGCGATCACCCACATTCTTTGACCATGGGTTCATGTGATGGTCAGTTTTGATCACCTCGCGTAGCAAGTATTCGACTTCGTAAGTCAATCCGAGCCGATGATATTCGGCATTTATGTGTCCACCAAAAGCATCCGGAGCTCGCGCAGCAATAGACTCAACCATTTGATCTAGTTCACGAACAAGACAGCTTCTTTTTAACAAATTTGTCTCTTTATGAATGCCAAAGTCTCCTAGGTACTTGAGGTAGCGAATAACGTAAAACATTCTTCCTCCCACAGTCCCTGATTTGACTCTGGCTTTGGTCGCCAACTCATCACTGTTTTGCTGATGGCGAAATGCAGCGAGGCTCCTTATTTTGCTTCTAGCTTTCACCGGGACCCTTTTTTGTTGCAGCCTTTCCTTCAGAAAGTCATATTTGCTCCACATTGCATCACACAGACTGTCTGCTTCAAAGTTCTTGAGGAACTCGCAGCCTAACATTCTCTCTACGATGTCAATTCCTTCCAGGAACTCCCAAACACGAAGGACCTGAAGTCCCTTACCCGCGTAATTCATGGTGTTATACTGCTTGTGTTGATTTCGGAGTTTGGATGCGAGGAATGTGTTTGGATAAAACTCTGGCATTCCGTTTTCGGAAATGATGACCGGGAATCGCTCTCCGTTGTGAAATCGAGTCGTCTTGATTTTCAGTAAATGCATAAAGTTAATACTCCAAAGGCAATCGAACATTCATTTTCGTTTGTTTTTACTAGCACCGGCTAGAGTAAACCACTATAAAAAAAATTAGCGCGTCCCTAAGGCGCGGATCAATAGCCCAGAAGCAAGGTCAATTCGTTTGACTCCAGCACCCGCAACGACGCATGCTGGCTTGATAACGGACACGATGCCATCTACCACCTCAAGGACACCGATACCGTTAGGTAGAGATGAAAAATCATCACATGCCCCCACTATATTAGGAGAGGACACTGATCGATTGAACACCCAAAGGTAATCACAGTACTCCAGTATCCCCGTGTATCTACTGGGGTCCCCGAAAAAGGCCATAAATTTTATTCCATGATATTGTAAACGACCTTTTGGGGGTTTCACAACCACTACCGCAGGGAAGAGGTATCTCCCTTGTGGCACTGGATAATTATCAGGGTTGACATGCACAAAGACTTTGTAGACGGAAGGCGATTTAATGCCCGTCCAAGTTGGCTCGGCAGTCTGGAACGAACCGAGGATAACGGCTTCCATCAGCGACCTGTACTGTACTGGGTCTTGCTGGTTGAGCCTGGGGGCGACCACTCCGCGTCCGCGGGCAGTTTTCCCGCCTAATGTTGGGCGGTAAGTTTCCCACACCCCTCTCAATTCCGATCGTTTAACCTCTCCCGCAAACACCCTTCGGGATAACTCCGAGAATGTGTCATCAGGGGTCACGCGGTCAAGTTTGGAAAGGATTTCAACATTTTCAGGGCTGATCGAATCAGGCATCTCCTCCAGAGATGGGACGACTATACCCTTTTCTTTGAACCTTTCAGCAACCTGGCGAGCGAAGCGCCCAGCGGATAGGATGCGCCAGAGCATTGCAGGCTTCGTGTGCAGTTGAAGGGCGTTTGTTTCTATCCAACGAGTAAACGAGTCCGCATCCCGAAGCCAGAATCTGGTCTGGTCGATGGAGTCGAGTAGCAGAAAGAGGTTACCCCATGAGCGCTCTTCCCCCTTTTCAACTAATGACAGTTCCTTCTCAATCTGCTTTGGGGTTTTGAACTTAACGTTAGCATCCATGGCAACTATACTAATCCGGCTAGAGTAATTAGTCAAGTAATTTTTGTAATTTTCCTTCTTTACAGTGGGCCCCTTAGTCAAGACAATACTCCATCGAGTTTAAGATGGTGGCGGATCACTAGCAGCTGGCCGGCGCTGCCCCGATTTTGAGCGTGGTTTTACGCTCGATGAATTTATCTACGATTCTGGCTCCGCCACCGCTTGCCATTTAGTACACCTTGATCGGAGTCCAGTTTCCCAACGATTGGTGGGGTCTTTCCGTGTTGTAAAAATGAAAGTACTTGGTCAGCCCCCTCTGTAATTCCGGCATGTTGATGTAGCCTTTCAGGTAAACGTCCTCATATTTCACACTGCGCCAGAGTCGCTCAACGAAAATATTGTCTAATGCTCGGCCGCGTCCGTCCATGCTGATTTTAATGTCATGGGACTTGAGAACGCTTGTAAATGCTTCACTCGTGAACTGGCAGCCCTGGTCAGTATTAAATATCTCAGGGGCGCCATATCCCCGTAACGCCTGCTCAAGGCAGTCCACGCAGAATGCGCTGTCAATTGTGTTCGATAGCACCGACATCCGGAGTTTGATCTAACCACAGCGTGAGGGGTAAATAGATCGGGCAGATCTACCAACTCGACGGCAGTTCACTCACCGAGGCTCTTTCCATGCCGTCTCCTGTTACTGATGCAGAAATGTAAACGTAAAATTTCAAGTGCAGTAGGCGGTTGGCGCAATTACGATTGTTGCGCCAATAGGAATGGCGCGATTATTACTCGGCTGATCGCTTCAAGATAGCTGCTGCTTTGGCTGCGAGAGCTAATGCCTCAGGAGGAGCTACAGAGGTTGCTAGTTGTCGGAGGGCTTGCCGTGAAAGCTTCGGGAGCTGCATGCCGACAAAAAACGTAAATCCTGTTTTATCTTTCATGGCTTCTCCCTGCCGAGTTTAGATACTACCTTAACGAAACAACAGGCGCACCTGCATTGAACGATGTTTAATGGTATGGTGCATCTAGATGGAAAAGACTGCGCGGCAAGTTGGTGGCAATAGGGCCTCGGCCCTCTCGATGGACGACCAGCACCTTCCCCCTTTATTGACGCAATAACCGATTTACGCGCCAATAGGAATGGCGCAATAACCGACAAGTGGCTCATGCCTCCCTTCTCGCATCGGTGACATGGCCGTCTTTCCGGAGATACGACAAAACCATGATCTAAAATCTAAACACCTCCGGGAGTTCTCCTAAAAACGCTATCCCTTCCAACTCCCACTCCTGAACTGCCCCTTCCACAATGGCCCTATCCCTGGCCTCCCGCGCTGTTGAGACGCGACTGACCAGGCATGAGTGCCTGACGCCATCGACACGCCAGATACCCCGCTTGCCGTTGCACGGATGGCTGTCAATTTGCTCCTCGGTGGGGCCGAACATCGATCCTTTCTCTTCCTCACCTTGTGACGGCTGCAAAGCCTCAAACAGCGATTTTCCAGTTCTCTCCCCTCTCCTGGCCCACTCAACTGCCCCTTCAACATCCTTCGGGGTGAGACCCAACTTTTCCACCTTTCCGGTTACACGGGTCACTAGAACAGAGCCGGCCTTTTCCATAATGGAAATCAGCTTGGGCGACACATGAGCGCGCTGAAGCTGCCGAATGGCTTTTTTTGAAAGTGTAGATGGCGGTCGAGAACCAACTTTATACGGAGCCAGGCCAAGACGCTTCTCCACTTCCGCAAGAGTCGACGTTTCTTCCTCCCCACTTACCTGGTCGGCAAGATACACGTCCTCCATGTCGTCGAGGCCCTTCAAAAGTGCCTCCCTGACAATGGAACTCTTAGTATGGTGTGTCTCGCTGGCTAGACGCTCAAGACGTTCCTCTATTTCATCTTCTACCCTGCACGTAATCGTTCGCATGACCCTCCCCGGTTTGCCTCTATCCGACCGTTGTATATCCGGCCGTGGGCAGGGCGCGCTCCCATACGTCCCTAGGTCGATCCCCTCACGCATCAGGGAGATTTGCCGCTGACGCGCTCCGGCATCCACGTTTGTTGCTTGATTTTGATCGGCAGATCGCTTAGCGATATCTGCAGCTTTGGCTGCAAGAGCTAATGCTTCAGGAGGGGCTACAGAGGTGGCTAGTTGTTGGCGGGCATCCCGCGAAAGCTTCGTGAGCTGTATGCCGACTCCGGTTACATGGGTCACCTGCGCAGAGTGGGCCTTTTCCAAAATGGCCAGCAGCTTAGGGGAGACTGAAGTGTTCTTGATTTGCCGAGCCGCTTTGACGGAAATTTTCCATTGCGGTCGAGCAGGGTCTAAGGGCTTTGGACGATGCGTGGCCGCCTCGGTTTGCACGGCCCGTTCCATGTCGCCTAGTGACAGCGGCTTGCCACGGTAGATTGAAGGGGTACTGGGAGATTCCAACTCTGTGAGAGCGAAAACCCTAGCCGGTTTGCCAAGGATCTCGGATTTAACCCGGGCCAGTTCGTCATCAGCTTGAGTGAATGGGGGCATGAACTCATGGACTGGAATCCACTGGCCTTTCTGCCCCGGCAGAATGTAGGCCTCTTGATCATCGATCAGCCAGACACTACCAGGTTGCCCTATTCGTTCCAAATCCTTCTGCATGTGGCGCTCGCAGACAAAGACCTCCATATCAGCGAACCAAGCCGGCGCGCTTCCCTCTGCCGCAAGGATTCCCAATATCCTTTTCGCCGTGGCTTCAGGCACAGAGGTAAAGATCACCAAACGGCTGAAGGCCTCCCTGCAGAAAGACAAAAAATCATAAAGGCCCGGGCGGGGGAAGGCACTCACGGCATTACTGATGAGGGTCCCCTCCAAGTCTAGGGCGAGGGTGCCTCGCTTCACCGTCCCCCAATCCGCTATTTCAGCGAGCATGTCAAGGTCGTGCATTTTGACCGGGTCGCTCTTAATAATGAGGGACTGTCTACGACATTCAGGGTCTAGGGTCTTTGGATCCTCGAAATCCGCGGGCGTTTCATCAAAGTCGGAGGATATATCCAGTATTTGTCCCCTTGCAGACCCGGGAAGTCGCTTCTTTTTCATTTCTTGCACCTCAGATCCGCCAATTCTTGTCTTTCTGTAAGGGGGTAGTCGATTAGAGCCACCCAGTGTCCCGTTTGGTTAATTCTTTCCCTTAAATTTACGCCTTTTCTGGTTTCACATTTCAGTAGGTTGCCGAAATCGACTCAACCCTTCTGCTATCCAAACTTAATCATGCGACTCACTGTTACAGCTTATGCTGCAGACAATCGTTCACACACTATCCAGATACTTATAGACCGATGCCAGTCCCTGGAGCCCTGATTTCATGATTTCTAGTGGCGGGTGTCCAAACCTTTGGTTGTATGTTTTCACCCACGAATAAGCAAGGTTTCGGTTTTCCGGAAATAGCATATGCAGATTTTTGTGTATTTCCAGCAACATAGTGGCACGTTTAAGCATCTCTTCAGTTTCCGGCAGAGGGCTACCACGTCCGAAATCTCCCAGTAGCTTCCTGTCTGAGTTATCGAGACCAAGAAGCGAAAGTTTATCCTCAAGGGATATTTCCCATAGTCGAAATAACCTCACAATCATTTTGGCCAGTGTGCAACGGACTTCTATATTTTCGAATTTATCCAATGGCACCTCAGATTAAATACGTGATGTGGACGCTACTTTCATGGTAAGAACTAACCAAACGGGACACTAGCCAGCTGCTCCGATGCCTAGGCAGGCCTTTTGCAGTACTCACATGCCAAGCTTCATCGCATGTCGTAGGTAGGATGCGTGGCTTTATCGAAGCCAGAGTGCTAACCGTCAGATGGGAAACACCTCGGGGCCGTTTGGATCCAGGTATTCGACCGTGCAACACCCCCCCGCGCCGACCTCGCCGCTGGTGATTGCCTTGTCCAAAGCATCACGCGCAGTGCCTACGCCATTTACCACACAAGAGTGGCAGATTCCGCTGACCAGCCACATGCCGTGTTTGCCGTTATCGGGATTGTTGTCGAGATCCGCATCAGACGTGGCACTGGGATCCAACAACCCCCGCATCTGCTGTATCCTCGCTTCGCGCTGCGCCTGGTATTCGGATGCCGTAAGGAGCTCCTCTTCCCAAATGCAATCGAGTTGGAGATTGGCATCCTGGTATTCCAGCAACTCTTTAACGGACGCGCGTATGGACGACGCCACGCATTCCTTCAGGCGCGCAGTGAGGGTGGCGGCGAGTGCCATCCCATCGGCATCCGGGTCCACGACGATGCGCAAGGTCGGTGTGATCCCTTTGATGCTCAAGCCGATCTCTTTTTTCCCGGGATGGTCCCATCTCCTGCCGATCATGACTGCTCCTTTTTAGTACCCTTTTTTCGCCGATCATTATATCGTAGGTGGCTCTAACCGACTTATCCCCCTTCAGTTTTATCAGAAATCGTAATTATCTCGCTTTAGTATGCACATACTAGGTGAGATCTACCAACGTCTCCACATTACGGAGCAAAAGGTTTTGAAGCGCGCATCAGTCGATCGAAACCAGCACCGCTTGGCTTTTGGTCAAGCACCTTGATGAACAGGTCGTAAGTGGCCTGGTCGACTCGGATAAGTGTTTGGTCCAGGACAGCTTCATCTGCAGCCCGCATACCCGGAAGTCGCTTCTTTCTCATTTCCTGCACCTCAGATCCGCCAATTCTTGTTTTTCTGTATTATTATAGACCCCAGATCTCACATCGACTATCGCGTCTGTCTTCGTATCGTAGACCCAAACCCCATCTTCGATAGCGTTCATGTTTATCCATGGCGGTCCTTCCCTCACTTCGCCATCATCTAGAACAAAGCTATTACCCCTATCGGGGTAAGGGACAGGGCTATGACCAAATATCTGCTTCCCAACAGCAGGAGCAGGCTGGGTCTGTTCTCCGTCGAAATCGCACCAGAAGACCCCCCCGAACGCATTATAGCCTCCACGACATAAGGGAATCTGGAATAGTGGGCCGAATCCGTATCGAGGAACTCCAACAACTACATCAGGATCCTTAATTTGCAGTTGCTTTGTAAACTCGACATTTACCCAGTTTGCAATGGCCTCCGCGCCATCGGATATAATCTCTGCTGGCATCAGTCTGGCAACATGCTGGCTGACACCTGCATGGGTACACAGCCAGCCATCCACAGCATAGGCGGCTGTAAATCGCCCTCTATTTGACTGATATTTTTCTCGGAATGCCCACTCACCGAAGTTGCCGAAACATCGCCAAGGTCGTTCGGGAAGGTAGGCGAGGTCGTGGTTGCCCCAGATCAGCACAGCAGATGACTGCAACAGGAGATCCAGGCATTCCTCCTCATGAGCAATCTTCTTTCGGCTGTCAACCAAGTCACCTAAGGCAACATGCACCTCTTCCGGACGGTACGCCAGAAATGATCTGGCCATCTCAAGGTCCCCATGAATATCACCAACAACTATTGCCATTTCAGCCCCTCACTATCACGTTGGTGTCGACGAAGGCCCTGTTACCGTCACTCATGAAGTTCCTCTTCGACACAGCTCCTCCCGTGGCAGGCACAGAGCAATGGCCTCCGGATTAAACCACATTGCTGCGGCCAGCTTTATTATCCACAGGCCTCGATCGACGTAGAAAGCCCCGATCCAAATACCAAAGACCAAGATTGAGCACCCCGCAATGAATCCGATGTTTGTCATTTCTCCTCCTCGGTCACCCTTTTGAGACGGCCTCCTTTGCACGAGCCCTCTCCTTAGAAAAGTCGTCCGCACTGCCGCCCTTCAGGGCACCTCGCAGATCCAGCAGCGTGATCTCAGCTTCAGGGTATGGGGTCGCTATGCTATCTGGCTGAAGTTTGCAATGGGAATAGACATACTCAGGGTCCAGATCTACTCCACAGTCCCATTCGATTGTGTCGAACGCTACCCGGACCCTCTGGAAGGACTGGTAGTCCTTAAGCCGCGTAAATACCCCAAAGTTCAGAATTAGTTTCAGATCTAGAAGTCCTTCCTCACCGTTTTCAAAAACCAGAGAAAGGACGTAGTCACCAAGGGGGACCACTGCTTTCACCGCAGAATAGTCGAGTTTGCTCATATGGGTTCAGCCTCCTGGATAACCTGGCTCTTTCAGAGAATGCGCAGCATTGGTTGGTCCGGATCGTCGGCATGGTACACGTCACCGGGGAGGCGCATGCCGATGTAGTACTCTTCGTCCTCCAATGGTAACACTTCGATAGTTTTGGGAGCCTTCTTAGGGTGTGCCTCCTTCACCACTGTGAAGCAAGGCACCTCCTTCCCAGCCTTCTTTTGATCTAGGCCGGAGAGTAAGGTATTTAAAAGACGCCTTGATAAGTAGACCTTCGCCCCACTAAAGTTGCCACCATATTCAACCGCAACGACAGAGAGGCTCTTCATGGTCTGGGGGTACTTCTCATGCAGGTTGTCTTTTTTAACGAGAGTGCAGGCGGTCTCTTCACCTCTTCCTTTGCGGTCAAGCTTGGAGAGTAGAGTAAGCAGGTTGCGCCTGGTGAGATACACTTTTGCGGGCATGTGTTCTCCTTTGACCCACGGAAAACCCGGAAGAATCTTTTTTTGCGACCGCATCCTTTGCGCGAGCCCTCTCCTTGGCAAAGCCGCCGGTCAAAGTTTCTCCTTCCCCGCTGGTTTTCCAAAATCGGTGTCGGAATAATCGTGTTTACTCTCAGGGGTAATCTTTGACACCAGTTCCTCCAATGTGGGGTGATCAACGATCCGGCTGTCTGCCAGACAGGTCTCACCGGCCTCAGGCGAAAGTGTGCCGGGTAGATCCGCGAACGCTTCCGCCGCAGCCATTTCACCCGCCTCTTTTGCCTGCAATACACGCTGATGTCGTCGTATATTCTTGAGTCTAGCCTGCTCCTCTTGATCGAGGCCATCCACATAAGCCTTGTCAATCTGCGCAGAAAGGCTGTCTCCGTCCCCCCCGGTATCCCACCATCGAAAGTTTTCCGCTACGGCTGGGCCACGGTCATGGAGAACTTCGAGCCATTTTCGCATCTCAGGGGGTTGGACCCTCCATTCCCCGCATTCCAATCCCACCAGGGCGCG
>Ga0209125_1000695_pt1 | contig 39912 bp, 43 predicted proteins | sample BarGraIncub1131A_FD_184503 | JGI IMG/M metagenome (GOLD analysis project Ga0209125, IMG submission 184503) | Arctic peat soil microbial communities from Barrow, Alaska - Barrow Graham LP Incubations 11-31A (SPAdes) (version 2) | ecosystem: Environmental > Terrestrial > Soil > Wetlands > Peat... | reverse complement strand
AAGATTTGAAATTGAAAGAATTAATTCTAAAAGCAATCAATCATCGGGGATATAAAAAAGGATCACGTTCGATAAAAATGGTGTTGGAACAGGATTTCCATTTAGTCGTTAATCGTAAATGCATTCATCTGAAAGGCTTTTTATTTTGATTGGAAGGGAAGGATTGCATATTTTGAAAATACCAATTTAAGCACTGAACCAAAAATTGACCAGCATAACGTAAAAACACAACCAATCAATGCCAGGAGTATGGCAAAGAAAAAAAGAATCAGCGGTTGTGTGGCGTAATAGGGTAGGATATTTGCCTCTATTGAAATGATGCAGTAAATATATATTTTGGGATCCGAACCGGCTCGCATTCGATATCGACATGATATTATCTGTTACCGTTAGCAATACTGCTTCCATTCCTCTTATTGACAAATCAGTAAGATAAATATATCATAATTACGATCGTTCATAATTTAAAACGATTCGTTAAATGATAATAAAAGTACATCCCTATAAAAATAAAACTGGAGATGGAGAAATGACTATGTCAGAAGATAATTACAAAAACCTGTGTGAATATTGGAGACTGAAGGCTCTTGAGATTGACTTCGAAGAACGTTACACTGCCTTGGGGCTTCCCGTATGCTGCAGGTTTAAAACTGCTTGTCTAAACTATTTAACAATAACTAATTTTAAAATAGGAGATTTACATGACAATAACTTTCAGAAATAATAAATCGACTTGGGGGTAATTTTGGATAACTTAGCTGTAGACACAACAATAGAAAAATTCAAGAATAAATACATGAAATTATGGTGGAATACTGATAAATGTTTTCCTTTCTTAGGCGAAGAAATTAGTATTAAGGAAAAAATTCTACATGAAAAACATATGAACAAATTTTTGAACGACCTGTTTTCTCACCTAAAGCAGTGCCCTGAAACTGAAGAACAACGATTCAATTGGAAAAATACTTTGTGGTCTATGATAAAAACATTTGGGCATCATTCAGGCTTTACCGAAGTAGAGATTAATGGTGATTTTTCAAAATCACTGCCAATAATAACGCATAAATTTATTTGTAATGTTAAAGAATTTAATAATGATATAAAATTGGATAAAATGGTCCAGGCCCTCAGAAATGTTTGGATTATGAACATACTCCAAGTTCTTTTTAATATTAAGGTGGAATATACGCCATCTGTTTTTGCTTATAGTATGCTGTATCCCTACACGGATAATTATTTAGACAACACCGAAATATCCTTTCAGGATAAGGAACATCTTAACAAAAAATTCAGATTAAGACTAAACGGCGAAAAAACAGAATCGAGCAACTCCTACGAAGACGCTTTATTTAATTTTGTCGGTATAATTGAAAGTCAATACCCGAGGGCTTGCCATAAAGAATTATATGAAAGTCTTTTATGCATCCATGATGCTCAATGCAGTAGTCTTGCACAGCATAATGTTATGACATCACCTTACGAAAGGAATGTTTTAGGAATAAGTACTGAAAAAGGCGGCGCTTCAGTTCTTGCAGATGCCTATTTAGTAAATGGAAACCTGTCTGGAGTTCAGGCAGATTTTATATTCGCTTTTGGAGTACTGCTTCAGTTTTGTGATGATTTGCAGGATGCAAAAGAAGATCTGGACAATGGCGATATGACCATATTCTCGGTGACTTCAGAAAAATGGCCTTTAGATAATATCACCAATGCATTATTTGATTTTTCCAATAAAATAATGGAAGATTCATCTGAGGGCTTCACCGATGAGAAATCCAATAAAATGAAAACCTTCTTAAAGAAAAATTTGGTTTTTCTTATTTTTGAAGCAATTTCGCAAAACTATAACCTGTATAGTATGGAATACATTAAAAGCATCGAGAAATATTATCCTTTTAGAATGAAATATACAAAAAAGCTTTATAAAAAGATAAGGAATAATTATTCAAGCTTTGAAAGTACTCATGGGTACTCCATAGATGAGGTTATATTAATGGCGACTGATGTTGATTAAAATCAATCATTATACCACCTCATTTCTAAAAATAGTAAGGTGGAAATTATATGCTGTGGGGAACAGGTCTTATGAAAAAGCATTGAAATATGCGAAAGAAGAATGACTTTGATTTAGATTAATTAGACAAACTCGGCTTATTAAAGCACTATGCACCCAATCCCAGACGCTGGAATTGGGTGCATAGTGCTTTCGTTAATAGTTCTTTTAATATTTTATTTACACAATAATACGAACCTCAAATTTTTCATGGCATTTGGGACATTTTACTGTGTTTTTTCCCCGCATAATTGGCAATTGCAATGTCTTTTTGCAATTGGGACATTTACGGTAACGGTGTACTTTGATTTCCTTGATTCTTCGAAAGAGCATCCGTGCTTTTCTCTTTATTGGATACAAGATTTTTAAAAATTTCTGATTTTCCCATGCACGCTTACTGATGTTTCTGGAAAAGCTTCTTAAAATCAACAGGAGAATAACTGCATTTGACAAAACCATAAGAATCAATGAATCAACTTTTATATTAACCAGCATTAGCACCATCGTCAATAATAATAAGGCATAATAAAGCTGATCGATACCATAACGACCGGACATAAATTTCACTAACTTTTCTTTAAATCGTTCCATTTATCTTTCTCCTTATCTGTCTAAGACACATGATCTAAAATATATTTATAGGCTCAATTATAACTGTTAATTATTATGTTTTGTTTAAGTAAATGAAAAAATGGAAACAATACTATAAAATATCTCGGTATATCATTATTTAAAAACCACAAGCAAGGTAAAAGAAATGAAGCAATTAACAAAATCATGGATTAATTTAATTCTATTGGTCACGACTATGGTCATTAACGGGCTGGGTGCTTTCTGCTTGATCAATGGTCTGTCATAAAAGAAGTTTCAGATATGTTTTTGCTTTTGCCATCACGTTGACTTTAATAGGCCCTTATAATATAGGTGTTTTTAATCCAATGAATGCATTAATCCAAGCCAGAATGATAATAGCAAGGATACCCAGTATTATTGAGCCAATCAGTTTACCGCGATTAAGTTGTGCGACTTCTTTAAAAAACAGGATGTATAAAGTGGTTTTCCAAATTAAAATTCCGACAAAGACCACATTAAAGAACATTGCCCAAAAGACGCTATTCCAAAAGAGGAAAAAGTAGTTTTCAGTTACGGCGACAATGATCGCACACAAAAGGGTGGGGAAATAGGAGATTCCCCAGGTCCGAATATAGGTTTTCAAATTGGTATGACTGCCGAAAATTTTTCCGATTATCCAAAATAGCGTACAAATAAGGAGATAGGTTCCTATTCCGGCGGCTGATAGCCAGACAATCTGAAGAACATCGATGGGTTTCGCTACTCCTGTTCCGTTAACAAAAGTCTGCAAAAGGGGATCGAAGATGGTGACCACACCAATAGTTAAAGCTACCAGAATCCAGGAGACCTTTCTATTCCCGCGCTTAAAGGCGTCTGCGGGTTTGTTAAGTGCTTCTAAAAATATATTCATATCAACCTCCGAGTATCTTTAAAATGAAATGGGTATAATTTGCACCAAAAATTAAAGTACAGATTGATGTTTGAACAAAGGCCGCCCCAAAAGCGAAACGCCAGGGATAATCGATGACCAACTTTTTAAATGGGTGGGTGGTGAGTCTTGACTGAGTCATTGAATTTGATTTAACGGTGTTAAGAATCTCATTATAGATACGATCTTTTTGTTCATCGGTAGGCTCTGAAACCGTGTCTAAGGTTTCAAATGAATCTTCGAAAAATTGTTTGTCTTTTTCCATGACTAAACCTCACCTTCTTCAATTTTCTGATACTGCTTCTGAAAAGCAGATTTTGCACGTTGTAAAACGCTTTCCACCGCTTTATCGGATTTGTCCGATATTTTTGCAATTTCTTTAATACTTTTCCCATCAACGTATTTAAGCAGCAAAGTCATTATATAATGATCGGGAAGCTGCCTCAGGCATGTCAAAACCTGTTGGCCTTGACAGGTTTCTATTATTTTTGTTTCAATATCCTGATGTGGGTCCACCAAATGATTGATCAATTCATCACTTATACTACAGGATTCCATACTTCTTTTATAATGGGTTCGGTAATAATTGAATACCTTGTTTTTAGCTATTTTATAAATCCATGTTCTTTCGGAGCATAAACCTTTAAAATGATCCAATCCTTTAAATACATCAATAAAAATTTCCTGGGTCACATCCTCTGCAGTCACTTTATTCAGACCGGTTCTCAAAAAGACATATCTATAAATTTCATCAATATGGGTTGAGTATAATTCGGAAAAATGTTGATCCTTTTCGCATCGTCTCATGACATTACCTCATTTAATGGTGATTAATTGTTCAGTTAAGATCTCATCTCGAAATAAAATTTGAAGTTTTAAATTGCCTGCCAGTACTTTATCAGCTGCCAAAGAATAGACAATGACACCATTTTTGTCGGTGGGCATTTCTTTTTCCTCAGATTTTATTTCCTGGTCATTCAAAAACCATTTGGCCGTATATTTCATGCCTTTTGGAGACTCGATAAAATACACGCTGGCATACAATGGGGTTTGGGCTGAAAATTCCGTTGGGGATTCTGCCTTTTCAAGAGCCATCTGTTCTTCATAAGGTTGGTTGGCAACCACAAGGTGCATAATAGTATTGTTTTCACCTCCGCAGCCGGTCAGTCCTATTAAAAGCATACTGGCAAAAACAAAGGTAATCACAGTTATTGCTTTTGTTCTCATTGGTAAAACTCCTTTCATATTGGGTTTCAAGAGGTTAGTCGTAACAATCTTAAAAATCCTTCGAAATATAATTTTTATTTTATTATCATACCATTTTATTTGAACATACGTCGGCAAAAAAGACACCGATATTTATATTCAGGAGTCCATTATTGATATAAATCTTTTTTACTCTCCATAATTCCATTCATCTTGGTTGATAAATATTACATAACCTAGTATAAAAGACAAAAAAACGAACAACGAAAATCCTGCGATTGAAGTTAAAAATATTTCTGTATTGGTGAAATCTGATAAGGCCGACATAAGCACTCCAGGTGAAATTAAACTAATCCAGTCTTTTGTTGTTTGAGACCATCGTAAGATAGTTCCTAAGCCTTCAATGAGGAGCATAAAAAAACGTGGCATTAAAATTAATCCACAAGCTAAGCTCCAAATGAGGGCTGCTTTGGAAGATCTTGCAATAACTGAAATTAGAATACCAAGTGAAGAGAAAACCATGATATAACCCCATAAGGGTAAAAAATATTTGATTAATACGACTATATAGTTGATTTCCTTTGTGATACTAATAATTGTCAAGGTGATTGGGAGAAGATAAATGAGTGATAAAACCAGTGAAACAATTAAGGATGTCAGCATTTTTGATAAAAAAACAGTCTTTTTTTTAATTCCAGAACACAGTATGCAATCTAAAACATTATGCTCGCGATCAGAGGAGATTAGATCATAGTATACCGAGAGGATAGCCCAGGGTCCAAAAATTATTTGCGGCAAAAAAAGGGACATGAAATCTATGGTTCCGTTTTCGACAAGATCATATCTGCCGTTTGAGAAAATAAAAAAGAATAAACAAAGGCCTGATAGACTTATCCAGATCAAAAACGCCCGAAAATTTAAAGTCTTTTTAATATCCCGCTGAATTAATTGAAAAAATGAATTGCTCATTGATTTTTGTCTCCTTTTAGATCCATATATTGCCCAACAATATTTTTAACATTGGATGCTGTCACACCGAAAATATCAATATTACATAAACCCAATTCTCGGATAAACATTGAAATCGCCTTTTCCTCGCAGGTGACATCCAAAAGAGTAGCCGTTTCATTAACCTTAAATTGATATTTATTTTGTAATTTAAGCAAATTGTCAGCGGTCATCGGACTGGTTTTTACAATAAAGCTAGTTTTGATAGGACGGTTGCAAATTAATCGTCCTATTTCCATAATTGCGATATGGGTGCAGATATTATTCATATCTGCAAGAATGTGCGAGGAAATTAAAATGCTTTTTCCGCTTTTTTGTATGGATAGGATGATTTGCTTTATTTCATTTGTTGCATAGGGATCTAATCCAGCAGTGGGTTCATCCAAAATATAAAGATCTGGTCCTCCTGTCATTGCAATAATTATTTGCAGCTTTTTTTGCTGACCGGGTGAAAGATGTTTGACACGCTTCGAAGGATCAAGCTCTAATCTTTCACACATTTCAAGACTAGCCTTAAGATCAACACCTCTTAACTTTGAAAAAATGGAAAGAGTTTTAGTAACACTCGAACGATCATCAAACCGACAGCTTTGAGGCATGTATCCCAAATATTTTTTCAGTGTATTGACTGTAACAATGCCGTTTGAAGGTTTCATTAATCCACTAGCTATACGCATTAAAGTTGTTTTACCTGCTCCGTTTTGTCCCACTAACCCATATACTTCACCAGCTGATAAATCAAAATCGATTCCTTGCAAGATCATGGTTTTTCCGAAGGATTTTCTCAGATTTCTTATTTGTAAAACTTTTCCACTCATAATTGTTAGCTCCTTTTTTCTGAAGTACTTCTAAAGGATAGTCGGGGTTGTTTTAAAAATCCTTCGGAAAATAAATTTAGCAACAATATTTTTATTCAAAAATTGATAGGGCATTGTAGTAATTATTTGCAGTAGAAGATGCAAGAAGCTGTGATTTAATTTAAATTGTTACTGGACTAAAGTATTTACATGCGATAGAATAATAAAGATGTTGTGTTGGGGCGGAAAGCTAGCTATTGTCAATTCAAAATACAACGCCATTAAATCCACTCCTCCATTTAAAAAGTGGAAGAGTTTTATTTTGAGATTTAATCGAATGGATTTGATATAAAGTGATTTAACCGCTGAATAAATAGCTTTTTAATGAATTTTGATTGGATGTGTAGAAATAAAAATGGGGATGAATTGCTTATGGCGAAAAATGATTTTACAATGAATAATGAAATATTTATAGAAAATGAAGATACGGCAAATCAATATGCTGCCAAATGTTTAATAATTATTGCAGCGATTGTTGGCATTGTATGGATTTTAAATTCCATCAATTTTTTTATCGTTTCAAAAATGCTGATGAACATAGCAATGCCCATCAGTATTGTATTATTTCTATTACCGTCGTTGCTGATTAAAGTGATTAGTGGCCCAAAGTGGTACCTAAAATACCTCATTATAGGATGCACCATCCTGGGAATAACACTTCTTTCTACGATGATGACTTATCATACTGGGCTGGCGTGGTTATGTCCATTATTTATTTCCAGCCACTACTATTCAAAAAAATTCACAGGGTGGACTCTGGCTGGAAGTGTTGTTTTTATGACCATTGCCTTCTTTGCCGGACTTTATGTTGGTTTGTGGGATTCGAATATGATGCTGGCAATCGATGATGGGCAAGAACGGGTTATAACAGGGAGTATTTTGCTAAGGTCACTTAAGTTTTATTATTTACCTCGGGTATTTATCTTAGTGGCACTATCACCCATTTGTTTTACTTTGGCAAAACGGACCCGAGAGCTGCTGAATAAACAGAAAAAGGATAATGAAGAAAAACAACGTATTTCAGCTGAACTAAATGTGGCCACAGAGATCCAAACATCAATGCTTCCAAGCATCTTTCCGGCCTTCACGGATAGAGAAGAATTTGACATTTATGCTTCAATGCAACCGGCTAAAGAAGTTGGCGGCGATTTCTATGACTTTTTCGCTATTGATGAAGATCATTTGGCAGTGGTGATTGCGGATGTGTCTGGTAAGGGTGTTCCGGCTGCGTTGTTTATGGTGATTGCTAAGACGCTGATTAAAAATCATACGCAGGCTGGCCTTACGCCGGCAGAAGTTTTTACAGTAGTGAATGCTCAGCTTTGTGAAAATAATGATGTTGGCATGTTTGTCACGGCTTGGATGGGTGTGCTGGAAATTTCAACGCATCATTTAATTTGTGTGAACGCAGGGCACAATCCGCCGCTGCTAAAAAAAGCAGCTGGCAGTTTTGAATATTTGAAGTTGCAATCCAGTTTTGTACTTGGAGGAATGGAAAATATCAAGTATCAACAGGTAGAAATGCAGCTGGCAAATGGTGATGAATTGTATCTCTATACCGATGGTGTGACCGAAGCAACCAATACCATTGATGAATTGTATGGCGAGGAAAGATTGCAATCTGTACTTAACAGCAATACTGAGTTAAACCCTGATGAGCTGCTGTCAACTATAAAAAAAGATATTGAGAGCTTCGTTAATGGAGCCCCTCAATTTGATGATATTACTATGGTCGCCTTAAAAATCGGAAGTTAACTTTTCATATTACACCAGACCCAGGGGATCCCAACAACGATAACTTCGATTTGAATGGTCGGTGCTTGTCTTTAAATAGAATAAAAAGAGAAAAGCAAAGAGCCACGGGAATGTTTCCATGGCTCTTTAAATATTTTAGTATAAAACTGGCTTTTCCCATAGGTTGAGGTCGACGCCGATATTGTTCTTGCGAGCATAATCGTAGACTTCCTTACCCCAGGCCACATCTTCCACAGGCATACCGCCTACGGAATAGAGAATGATCTGGTCGTCGCTTTCACGTCCGAGTACCTTGCCGTTAAGGATGGCGCCTAAATCGTGAATATCTGATTTTTCAAGCTTGCCATCGTGGATCATGTCCATGAATTTGGAACCGAGGATGTACACGATATTGTAAGTAGGGTAGGGATATTCTTCAGCCCATGCTTCGTAAAGGGAGATATTATCAACCACGAGCTTGGTTTTATTGCTTTGGATCAGTTCATCTGAAAAATCTGCCGCACCTGGGAGACAGAAGAGGGCGCCGGGCTTGATCCAATCGGCTTCAACGAAGGGATAAGCCGAAGGGCCGGCTCCCATTGGGGTAGAGGTGGCGAAGCTGAGAATATCCGAGCCGCGGACACATTCTTCAAGGGTATCACAGACGATGATTTCTGTGAACTGAGAACATTTTTCTTTCACATATGCGATACACCGGTCAATGGATGCCTGGCCCCGGCCCTTGATTTTAAGGGTTGTCAGGGATGGTCTCAGAGCTGCGAAGGTTTCAATGGCGGTGGAGTTGATAACCCCAGGGCCGATGATGGCAAGGACTTTGGCATCCTTGAGAGCCAGATTTTTAACGCCCACACCGGGGACGGCGGCGGTACGATAAGCGCTGAGCAGGTTGGCTGACATCAGGGCTAACGGTGCGCCGGTGTCCTTATCGTTTAGCATCATCATAAGGATTGACCGGGGGAGGTTCTTATTACGATTTTCAACATTGGAGCCGTACCATTTCATTCCGGCGACGTCGAACTTGCCGCCGACATAGGCCGGCATAGCCATGAAGCGTCGATCCGGGCCGTTCTTGGGCATATTGGGAAATTCCGGTTCGGCAGGGAAAGTAATCATGCTGCCGTGGGAATTTCCATTTTCACCTCCCATACGGTAGTCCCCCTTATCCAGAAGCTTCAACAATTCTTCCATGCAATCGGTACAGCCCACAACATCGTCGACACCGGCCTTAAGCATATCTTGTTCATTTAAATACAATAAATCAATTCTTGGGAATCCCATAATATAACCTCCAAATAGTTTTTTATTTTAAATTTTTATTGAATAAATCGGATGAACTTATTTTTCCAGCTTTGGTATGTGATCGCCGGTTTTGGGGTTGCGATACACATGGTACAGATCATTTTCCATGGCCATCACTTTTTCCAGGGGGATTGGCTTAAAGAGTTTAAGCTTCATGACCTTTTTGACCCATATGGTAGCATAGACGGTCAGGGCAGCGAAGATGATACCGCAGATCGTATAAATAGTTGAACGGGTAGCGGGATCGGATGAGATATTATAAATCATCCACACAATACCTAGGGAACCGATGATAGGTATAACCGGTCCGAAGGGAACCTTAAAGGTCCGCGGGGCTTTGGGCAGGCGTTTCCGTAACACCAGTACATTGAGGTGGGTTACGATATAGGCGACCATCCAGAATATGACACCCGTTAAGATCAGGAAGGACAGCTGGCTGGTGGTGGATAAGCCTGTGGCATTAATCAGTGCCATGATCCCGCCGATGATGAGGATGCCAACATAGGGCGCACCCTTCTTGTTCGTCTTCATGAAGACTTTAGGCAGTAGGTTGATTTTCGCCATCCCGGCGCTTATATAAGCCAGGGATGAAATGATGGTATTGATAACACCGGTAACGGCGCAAATGGAAACCAGAGCCATCCAGATGGTGCCAAAATTCCCCAGAAGCATGGTGCCGTATAAAATGTGGGGTGTGGTGCTTGCACCCAGGTCAGCCCAGGCGGTATAATTGTGGAAACCGAAGACAAGCAGAGTTTCCATAACAAAGACAGTGATCAGGGTGATGATCAGTCCCAAAGGGACGTTTCGTCGGGCGTTCTGGACTCTGTTTGAAATTGGAATGATGAATTCAGAGCCAATGAACAGGAAAAAGGCCAGTCCGCAAAGGGCAGTGATATCTGTGAAATTGGTGGAAAGGACCAGGGGCTGGGTGACCACAGTGCCGGTGCCCAGTTTGAAAAAGCCAAGGAGTCCCATGATGACCAAAGAACCGATGAGGGTATAGGTCACCACGTTTTGAATTTTAGCGAATACATCCACACCATTTAGGTTGGTGATTATTAAGACGATGATTAGGGCGACACTATAGTAGTTGCCTGGTATCGGAATATTAGGGAGAACGCTGGCAATGGTGTTACCGAACATGGCGCACTCTGCGCTTCCAACAATGGTGTTACATACCAGATACCCGCCGACCATGACGATGATGCTGATAAAGGGTCCCATACTGGCCAGGGTATACTGGGCCAGTCCACCGGTGAGGTTAGGCATAAGGGCATTGAGTTCTGAAACGGATAGGGCAAAAAGGATATTTAAGATGCCGGCAATGACCATGGAAATGATGAAGGTCATCCCAATGGCGGATGAACCTATCCCCAGGGAGATCAGACAGCTGGTAGCGACGACCACACCGACCCCGGTGGCGACTACGCTGGGCAGACCAAGTTTTTTTTCAGTCATGGTAAGCTCCTTTCATTGGTAAAAATAAGACTGGATGGACATGGACTATACTTCTTTCTGGAATAGAGCATCCAGACCATCTTCGCCGGTACGAACACGAATAGCATTGGTGACCGTGGAAACAAAAATTTTACCGTCACCGATATGGCCGGTGTAAAGCTCTTCTTGGACAAATTTCAGAAAAGCCGGAACATCTTTGGTGGGAAGGACCAGCATAACCAGGTCCTTGGGAAGGAGTGTAGGTTCCTTTTTTGGCTCGACCTCGTATTCCTGGGTTCCGAATTGAACCCCGCATCCCAATACCTGAAATATTGTCATACCGGTAATGCCATATTTACCCATGGCATTCTTTAAAGCTTCGATTTTTGAGTTGCTTGTAATAATTTCTACCCGTGATAATTCCATAATAATTCTCCTTTATTTTTTAATTTTATAAATGATAGTGGTTGCACGTCAGACTTAAATCCGGAGTGCCGTACCTTCAGCCATTGATTTGCGATAATTCATGGGAGATATTCCCGTGAATTGTTTGAAATCTTTGAGCAGGTGGGATTGATCATAATAACCCATTTCCGCTGCAATGGTTGAAATCTGTTGATTCTTTCCCAGGGCCAGCAAAACATTCTGGAAACGGATTATTTTAGAGAAGGTCTTTGGGGATAGGCCAATGTCCCGATTAAAGAGTCGGTTGATGTATCTTGGGGTATAGCCGATGGTATGACTTAATTCATTGACATTAATAATACCATCCACCTTGTTGATCTCATCCACCATGCAATAGGTGAAAGGCCGGGTCCCGGGGTTGTAATAGTTCTGATAATCCGGAATATACGCATCAAGGAACAATTGAATCTGTTCTTTGAAATCACTGCTCCGGGTGATGCCTTCCATCATGGCCTGATCCTCACATATTTCCGTGAATGGAATGGAAGACTCGGTGAGGCTCCCAATGGGATAGCCTCCGGGCAAGAATGCCTTGCCCGGCAGGAAGCGGATGCCGAAGATGTTATCGTTCAGATGGAAGCTGGAAGCATAGTCGATGGTGTGCATTTTCAGGACAGCACCATAGCAGGTTACATCCAGTCGATCGTGACCGCAGCGAAAGATGATATCCACAGTGCCATCGGGAACAATGGTGGCATTTTCCAACATTTCAGGGGTGACCTGGAACCGATAAAAGTGGGAGATGCCGTAGGCCCTGTAGTCAAGGGACTCATAACCCTGGGCATGCTGTACCATTAAGGGTTGTTTAGGCACGATGATTTTTTCTTTTTGGGATGACGAGTATGAGCCATGCCCCTGGATAATATCAATCATAGGAAAACCCGAAGCTGTATGCTTCCTTTCTGATCTGAATGGAATGTTAATAAGAGTTAACAACCGTAATATCAAATAAAAAAACAAGGACGCCGAAACATTTGTTTCGACATCCTTGTCAGATTTATTATATGAGATTGCTTTGCTTATTTATGTATACAATATACCATAGATTGGATTAAAAAATAGTAAAAAACGGCACAAATTTACACAAAAATTCATTTTTTATTTCAAATGCTTATTATCTTTGTCAGAATCAGGGGTTCTATTGTTTGGGCTTGAACCTGTCATAGCGCAGGGCCGAAAGATCAATGGTTGAATGACCGTCGGCAATCATTTCGGCAATGTTATAGCCGGCAGCCGGGGCAATGCCAAAGCCGTGGCCTGAAAAAGCACAGGCGATGTATAAGCCAGGGACTTCTTCAACCGGGCTGATGACTGGCACCTTATCGGCACATTCATCAAGCCAGCCGGCCCAGGCTCGGACGATTTTGGCGCTTTCCAGAGCTGGGAAATATTTCATAATGCCCCGGCAGGTGCAGGAGGCACCAATGCTGCTGGAGATGGGGGTGCCATTGTCTTTATTGTAGGGTTCAAATCCCGAAGACCCTCCAAAAACGAAGGAGCCATGCTTGGTTTGATGGCCGTAGAAGTCTGCTTCGGCAGTGCCCAGCATCTGTAAAAACATCGGGGGCTCAGCTTCGGTAATCAGACATTCCATTTTCAGAGGAATCATGGGAATATCAATGCCCACAGTGGCGAGAAGTTTTCGGCTGTCATAGCCCGCGGCTACCAGGACTTTATCTGCTTCATAGACGGCGTTGGGGGTGATCACCTGTCTCAGGACTCCTTTTATTTTTCGCAGTTCGATGGCTGGGGATGCAGAGATAAACCGGACTCCTAATTCTCTAGCTTTTTTATAGTAACCCAGGGTGGCAGTCAGGGGATTCGCGTGACCATCGGTGGGACACCAGCTGGCACAGGTGACTTCGTCGGAAAGGTAGGGGTTGATGGTACGAATTTCGTCGCCGTCAATCATGCGAACATCCAGTCCGCATGACACCGCTTTGTCGGTCAGACCCTGGAGGGTTTTTTTATGGGCTTCAGTTTTACCGAGACGCAGGTTTCCCTTTTGGGTGTATTCCACATCCACGCCTAATTCCTCGGAAAGTCCTGGCCAGAGATTTTGGATTCCCCACATGGCTAAAGGCAGTTCCCGGGTATCCCGGCCGGACTGACGGACGCCGCCACCATTACGGGAAGAACCGCCAATGCCGATGTCCTTGCTGGCTTCCAGAACGGTGACGGATACGCCTTTTTTGGCGAGGTAGTAAGCGGTGGCGTTACCGATGATGCCGCCACCGATGATAATAACATCTGAATGCTTAGACATGGTTCACCTCTTCATTTCCTAACACTTTCATTTCAACAGGTCGCATCGGTGAACGGCTGCTGGCCGGATCCAATAGCGCCGGGATGACGTTTAACTCTCGAGCGACGATGCCTTTGACAAGCTTGCTGCAGGTTTGACCCTGGCATAGCCCCATACCGGGCCGGATGTATCGTCGAATTTCGCTGATAGTGAACATACCATCGTGGACAGCCTGGCGAATTTCGCCTTTTGTAATTTCTTCACAGCGGCAGATGACGATGGCATCATCGGTTTGGGAAACGAAGGCACCGATATCCTGTGAACGATCATTGATTGATTGCATTGTCTGGATCTCCTTTTTTTCTTTATTTTTATAGCTAATTCCAATATTACCGTGAGCTTCGCTGCCAGTTTACATTAAACAACCAGAAGAAATCGCTATGCGAATTTCTTCGAGGTCGCGGGCAGTCGCCAACTACAAGCAAGCTTGTGATTGGCTCGTTGCCTTCACGAATTTTTACACTGTACGGCAGACAGTCTATCGACTGTTCGCCTACACGTTACAAAATTGTTTATGAAAACTAACATCAAAGCAATTTGTTCGAATCTTTTGAATTTCGCAATTCTCTATTTACTCTGTAATTGTTGGTGCTTCGATTTTATAAAAACGAGCGATCATGGCTTGGGCAACGGGGACTTTCATGGTCACCAGGGTGGTATGGTCAAAGGCTTTGGCACTGCGAACCTCGACGATTTTTGTCGGGCCCAGAGGTTGACCGCTGCGGCTCAGAGCCGTTCCCACATCGCCTTTTTGGGGAATGGGAAAAAATTCATAGGGGATAGTGATACTGGCATAGCCCGGTTCGAAGGTTTCATCGACCAGGAAGATGGCCTGGCCGGAACAGGAGGCAATGCACATGCCACATCCGGTGCAGGTATTGTCGGCATCGATCATGGGCAGGGCTGTGATATTCTCGCCAATTTTAATGCAATGCTTGGGACAGGCATCCTGACAGGGATTGCAGGGGATATTTTGGGTGCATTCGATGACGGGATGGATACCGGTTGTTTTGGCAACGCCATTAAATCGGATGATATCCGAGTCGTCAAGATAGCCATTTTCCAGGAGGCTTTGGGAGATATCAATCCCTTCATCGGTTTTTAAGATGGCTTTGCCCTTGCAGCCCGGAGCGAACATTCCCTGATGCAGGCTGTCCAGGGCAACTTCTAATTCTGCCAAACCGGTATCCCGTTCTTGGTCAGAAACAAAGCCCAGATATGCGGCGGCGGAAAGACCGGACATTCGCCCGCCAATCATAGCGGAGCTGGCTTCTTCGATGCCGGAAACATCCCCTGCGGCAAAGATGCTGGGAATTGAGGTTTCTCCATTTTCACTTACCAGAGGAACCTGGCCGCCCCGACGGGGGTCATCCACCATTTCGCAACCTGCCATTTTGAGAAGCTGAGACATGGGTGAAAGGCCTACGGCCAAACAGATGGTGTCAACATCGAAATGTTTTTGGGTGCCGGGAATAGGGTTGAAGTGAGCATCCACCTGGGAAATTTCTACACCAGTGACGCTATCGGTGCCTTCAGCCTTGGTAATGGTATGGGAGAGATAAAAGGGAACTCCGCACCGGGTGATTTTGGAAGCATGGACCCCATAACCGCCGACCCGAGGGGCAGCGTCCACCAGGGCGACGACTTCACAGCCGGCCTGGATGAGCTGAAAGCTGACAACCAGGCCCACATTTCCGCTGCCAAGCATGAGTACCCGTTTACCGGGCTGAATGCCGTAAAGATTCATCATAGTCTGGGCGGCGCCGGCACCGATAACTCCGGGAAGGGTCCAGCCATCAAAGGTGACCATGTTTTCGGCAGCGCCTGTGGCGATGATAATAGCATCCGCTTTGAAATGCTCCATTGCATCACCTCTGCGAACAAGGACTTCTTTGTCCATGTACATGCCTTCAACGGTGGCATTCAGAAAAACCTGGACCCCAGCTTCATCTGCTTCTGAAAGGAGGGTTTCTCCGATTTTGTATCCTCGAATTTTCGCCCAATGTTCCTTGGAACCGAAAAATTTATGGATCTGCTTGAATAATTGACCTCCGGGTTTTGCATTTTCATCAAAAACAGCAACGGTCAACCCGGATTTGGCGGCTTCGATGGCAGCTGAGAGACCAGAAGGTCCAGCCCCGACGACGATTAAATCATATCGTTTCATTCGGTTACCTCCAATGGGGTGACCCCGTCCTGGGTCTGGACCGTCATGCCCTGAACCAAAGGGGTGATGCAGGTGCGGATATTGGGAACCCCATCCACAATCATAACGCAGTCTGTGCAGCGTCCGATGGCACAGAAGATACCACGGGGTTCATGATTCTTTTGGGTGTAGCGGTGAATCATAATGCCATTGGCTTTAATAGCCACTGCAATGGGTTCGCCTTCACAGCCTTCCATAAGCTTGCCATCTAAGAAAAATGTGACAATCTGGCCTTTTTCTATTGTCCCGAGAATGGGATGTTCGCTGATCCAGTTCATTTTGTACACCCGCATTCTTTTTCTTCGAGGGGTGTGATCGATGAATAATTAATTCTTGTCATTATGGAAACGTCCTTTCGTAATGGATTTGAAGCGTTGCTTTCGGTGATGAATTCATAAAAATAAAAAAGACGCCGAGATATTCTCGACGTCTTTGTCTGGGTTGTTCTATTGTTACTTTACTATGTACCATAATATATCAAAGAAAAAGCGAAATAAATAGTAATAATCAGAACAGTTTTGCAGAGATTTTCATAAAAACGGTACAATATTCCTTTGATTGGAACTGCACCATCAACCAGAATCTTCCCAATCAATCAAACCCACCAATGAGTAGACCCTTTGTTTTGCTTTGGAAACGAATACATATTTAATGGGATTATCTTGCCCTTTAATTTAAGTGTAGTGTTAAAAGCTCTGAAAAGGTGTATAATACAATAAAGACATAGAATAAGTGGAGGTGTATTTATGAATAAGTTACAGTTGGAAAGAATGAAAAATGATAACGGTTTTATTGCGGCACTGGATCAAAGTGGTGGCAGCACACCAAAGGCACTGAATATTTATGGAATTCCAAAAGAAGCCTATGCTGATGACGCTGAAATGTTTAAATTGGTTCATGAAATGCGAACAAGGATTATGAAAAGCCCAGCCTTTACCAAAGAAAGAATTCTAGGAGCTATCCTGTTTGAAAAAACAATGGATTCAAAAGTCGAGGGGCAATACAGCGCTGATTATCTTTGGGAAACGAAAGGAATCTTACCAATTCTGAAAGTGGATAAGGGGTTATTGGATTTAGAGAATGGTGTTCAATTAATGAAACCGATTCCAAATCTTGATAAATTATTAATTCATGCCAAAGAACGGCATATCTTTGCTACTAAAATGCGTTCAGTCATAAAAGAAGCGAATGAAATAGGAATAAAAGCTATTATTGACCAACAGTTTGAAATTGGTAAAGTCATCGCAGCTGCGGGTTTGGTACCAATTTTAGAGCCGGAAATCGATATTCACATGAAAGATAAAAAAGCAGCGGAGGTAATTCTCAAACAAGAAATACTCGAGCACCTGAAAACATTGGATGCAAACTGTCTGGTAATGTTTAAACTTACCCTTCCAGATGCAGATAATTTCTATGAAGAGATCATAAAGCATCCCAATGTCGTAAGAACTGTTGCACTCTCCGGAGGATATTCCAGAAAAGAGTCAAATGAAAAACTGGCAAGGAATCCTAAACTGATCGCAAGTTTCTCAAGGGCATTAACCGAAGGCCTTAATGTTAAACAAAGTGAAGCAGAGTTTGACATTATGTTAGATGAATCGATCCAATCGATTTATGATGCATCAATTAAATAATCATTAATTAGAACATCCCCGAAATCTCAAATATTTCGGGGATGTTTTTATGCTTTTAATTTTTTAATCTTTCATTAGTGGCAATAAAATGATACAATATTTCCATTAAATACGACTACACTATCATATCCAGGATTTGTGATCGAAAAGAGAAGACTAAAAAGAAAAGGAGATCCAAGATGCAGAAAAATTCACTAGAAAAAAAAGATCTACCGAAAAAACAAAAAATAATGGAAGTCGTTTATTTTGTTTTGCTGATTATGATTCCGATTTTATTTATATCAGTATTTCCATGGGCTAAACTATTTCTTGAGTTTAGAATCAAAAATATTCCACCCAGCATTTTTGAGGATAGTTATTTTACATTAAATTTATACAATTATTTTTTCCCACTAGTGTGTGGTTTACTTTTTGGTGCGGGATTGATTTTTTTGGGTATAAATGTTTCAAAGTATGCAAGCAAATTAAGTTTTTGGGGATGTCTTATTGGATTGATCTATGCTCTGCTTCTTATTCTCAGTTATTTAATTATGTTCAATATCAACTTAGGATTTACTAATATTTTCTTTGGCTTGGTTAGATATACGGGAACATATACTCCTGCTTTGATTTTAGGAATCTATGGACCACTGCTGTATAAAATAATAAAAGAGAAGTCAGAAAGATAGTTTTACTTATGCAATGGGAAGTTGCAGGCCTTATTTTTTCTTGAAGAGTTGCCAGGCGAAACGTCCCAATAGTTCAAAGGTATGATGCGATAAATTAAAAGAGGATATGACTGATTACAAGATATCCGGTTGTTTTACAACCTGATAATAAATTTACAGGAGGTTATGATGGCATTTGAAGAAAAAAGTTTCAAATCGTTTAACGAAAAGGATATGATCCAGGCTTGGATATATAAACCGATTCGCAAACCCCGGGGAATTGTTCAGATTGTACATGGCTTTGGCGAACATTCACGACGATATCTGCATATGATTCTCAAGCTGAATGAGGCAGGGTTTGTGGTTGCTGCGGATGATCATGTGGGACATGGAAAAACCGCTACTGAATCAGGAAACTGGAGTGACTGGGGAGATAAGGGATACATGACCATGGCAGAAGATGAACATATTCTTTGCAAAATGGTACAGGAAGAATATCCAGAACTGCCTTATTTTATGTACGGACACAGTATGGGCTCCATGATTGCCAGATCATATGCGGCTGCCCACGGTAATGGAATGGACGGTTTGCTAATATGCGGCACCTCGTCGATTTTTCCACATACCCGTGAGCTTGCAACACAACTGAAAACGCTCATTGATGAGGGAAGAGGCGAAGAAATCGACCCCAGTTATTTAGGTGTTCTTTTTGGATGGATGACGGATCGTATTGAGAATCCTCTGACACCCAATGATTGGATATCGGGGGATCCGGATGTAGTAGCCGATCATGCCAATGATCCCTTAAATAATTTTACAAGTCCGCCGAATATCCGTTCAACCTACGATTTTATCATGATGATTGAAACCATTATCGGTACACAGTGGGCAGAGAAAGTACCTGCATCCATTCCGGTTTATAATATTGCCGGAGACCAGGATCCAGTGGGATTATATGGAGAAGGTGTCTATGCCGTTTCAAGTTGGCTGGCAAAAACCGGACATCAGGTTAAAACAAAATTATATTCTGGGTATCGACATGAAATCCATAATTATCGGGATATTCGTGATGAGGTAGAAGACGGAATGATTGATTTCATCAATGAGGTCATGGCACAAAGATAACGGGACAGGCTAGGATGACAAAATAGCCAACCGTGCCAGATTCAACTTAACTTATTGATCTGGGCTTCTCCAGCGATAAGCCGAAGAGGAGTGTTAAATGAAAGACTATTTAATTAGAGAGCTACGGCAAGAAGAACTACCCCTGCTTGCTGATTTTTTGTATGAAGCTATTTTTCAAAGAGAGGAGAGAAAGTTACTTCCAAGGGAAGTGATTAATCAACCAGAGTTAAGTGTGTTCATTGACGCATTTGGTAAAGAGGATGACCATTGTTTGGTTGCTGAATGTGATGGAAAAGTAGTAGGGGCAGTCTGGTCCAGAATAATAGCAGGGGAAGTAAAGGGATTTGGAAATGTCGATGCGGCCACACCTGAATTTGCGATTTCGGTTTATAAAGAGTATCGCAATATAGGTATTGGCACGAACCTTATGAGAAGCATGCTTCAATTATTAAAGGAATGTGGGTATGAACAAACTTCTTTAGCTGTTCAAAAGGATAACTATGCAGTAACGATGTATGAAAAGGTTGGTTTTGAAATTATTGAGGAATTGGAGCAAGAGTATCTGATGCTATGTAAATTATATGATAGAAAAGCTTAAGAATAAATATATGAAATTATGGTGGAATACAAATAAATGTTTCCCTGTCTTAGGCGAAGAGATTAGTATTAAAGAAAAAATTCTACGAGAAAAGCATATGAATATGTTTTTGAACGACCTGTTTTCTCACCTGAAAAAATGCCCTGAAGTTGAAGGGCCGCGAGCCAATTGGAAGAATACTTTATAGTCTATGATAAAAACTTTTGGGCGTGATTCAGGCTTTACTGAAAATGAGATTAATGTTGATTTTTCAAAATTACTTCCAATAATAACGCATCAGTTCATTCGTAAGGTTAGAGAATTTGATAATGATATAAAATTAGATAAAATGGTGCAAGCCCTTAGAAATGTCTGGATTATGAACATACTGCAAGTTCTTTTTAATATCAAGGTAGAATATACACCATCTGTTTTTGCTTATAGTATGCTTTATCCCTACACTGATAATTATTTAGACAACACCGAAATATCCTTTCAAGACAAACAATCAATTAAAAATATTTAGATTAAGACTAAAGACGAAAAAATAGAATCGCGCAATTTCTACGAAGAAGCTTTATAAAAAGATAAAGAATAATTATTCAAGCTTTGAAAGTATTCATGGGTACTCTATAGATGAAGTTATATTAATGGCAACTGATGTTGATTAGCTATCCGAACCATCTACTTAACTTAATTATTTTTACATTATCTTTCAATTTAATGGTATTTCATTATGGCTAAGGGTATCAATAACTTACAAGTGAATAATATCAGAAAAGATCAGGAAAATGTGTAAAAAAGATATGTGCAGACGGTTGTCCGCCATCCCATCAGAAAATAAAAAGTGCAGGTCTTAATAGGATTACACCAAAATACAATACAGCTAAGTCCCATTCGATTTATTTTTCCATCTGTTCACATTTAATAAAGGATCCCCAAAATTGCAAATATTTCGAGGCTTTTTTTAGTAAACAGTTTTAAACTCATAGATCTTGGCTTCTCCAACGACGGACTGAAAGGAGGTGTTCTATTGTGAAAAAAATATTGCAAAAAGCCAATGAAGAAGGCTGGACTCATATTGATCAAAGTCTTTCCTGTGGTAATCGAATTGAATTTACAAAAAAAGAAAAAAGAATCGGAATCACCCTCAATCCAGCTTCTTACCAATTAACGAATATGTCCCCGGGACAAATGAAAATAATTATGGCGGCGGATGCTTTATATACAGATAATGCTCCGATATTAGAAGCAATTAGAGTTCTTTCTTTCGAAGAACAAACAAAATTAATTGGCGTCGAACGGGAATTGTTTTTACTAATTTGTGAAGAAGATTGATAACAACTTCATTTGATTACTGAAATAATATTCGAAACTTAGAGAGGATACGTTTTAATGGAAAAATATATTGCTTTAATGCGTGGTGTAAACGTGGGCGGAAAAAACAAAGTATCTATGCCCGAATTAAAGGAGCTGTTTGAACAAAATGGATTTAGTGATGTCGTAACATATATAAACAGTGGAAATATCATTTTCTCCAGTGTTTATACCGATGATAAAAAGCTAAAAGAAGAATGGGAAGGTTTAATAAAAAATAAGTTTCAACTGAATATACCAGTTATAATTGTATCTGTTAACGACCTATTGACTGCGCTTAATCACGCACCCTCATGGTGGGGTCATGACAAAGACTCAAAGCACAATGCAATCTTCGTAATACCACCGACGACTGTGGATGAAGTATTTAAAGAAATAGGGGCAATTAAGCCTGAATATGAAAATGTTGATCATTATGGCAGGGTTGTTTTTTGGTCTGCACCTATCAAAACTTTTTCAAGAACACGGTGGTCAAAGGTAGTTGGCTCGTCGGTTTACAATAACATAACTATTAGAAATGCCAACACTGTAAAAAAGCTATTGCAACTTGCTGAATAGTTTGTGTCTGAGATTGAACGAGGTGGAAAATAGGAATAATCTATTAAAATTTCGATAGTTTTAAGAAAATTGAGGTGAAAACGATGCAGTCAGAAAATATATTTATGGTGGACAATGCTGGAAAGTGCCTAATTATTGTTTACTCGTATCATCACAAAAATACCGCTAAAATTGCAAATGTATTTGCTGAGGTATTGGATGCCCAGGTAAAAATACCTGAGCAGGTTGTGTTGAAGGAGCTTCAGGACTATGACTTTATCGGCTTTGGTTCAGGCATAGACAGCGGAAAGCACTAAAAAAGTTGCTTGATCTGGCGGATAGGCTGCCAGCTGTTAATCAAAAGTCATGCTTTATTTTCTCAACAAGTGCAATTATGGGACAGGAAAAGGTTCACAAAGATCACACACTGCTAAGACAGAAACTGCAGTCTAAAGGCTATAGGGTTGCTGGTGAATTCAGTTGCAAAGGTTTTAACACAAACCTCTTCCTAAAGTACTTTGGCGGAATGAACAAGGGCAGGCCAAATAGCGAGGATTTAAAAAATGCAGAAGAATTTGCATTGAGTCTGGTAAAGAATCCGGTATAAATATGCCTGGAACTTCAGTATTCGGCTTACCAAAGCGAAGCAATAATTACGTATAGCACTTGGGTGGTTTGGTTTGTTATATCATAGATTCTGTCAAAAACCGTTCGCTTATACTCTGGACAAGAAGCCAGAATATGGTATAATAAAAAAAGTTAACGTCATTGGATATAATGTGAAAAACACTTCCTGATTGGTAACAACAATCAGGAAGTGTTTTTAGTTTAAAAAATAAAGAAATGGTGAATAAATGAGTATTTTAAATGTCGAGAATCTTTCTCATGGCTTTGGCGATCGGGCGATATATAATCAAGTCTCGTTTCGATTGTTAAAGGGAGAGCATATCGGTTTAATCGGTCCAAATGGAGAGGGTAAATCTACTTTCATGAATATTGTTACCGGAAAGCTGATGCCTGATGAGGGCAAGGTGGAATGGTCCAAGAATGTCCGGGTCGGTTACCTGGATCAGCATGCGGTTTTACAAAAGGGAATGACCGTCCGGGATGTACTGACGAATGCCTTTGAATTTTTGCTTGAGATTGAGAGCCGTATTGGTTTTCTCTATGAAAAAATGGGTGAAGACAATCCTGAAGAACTGGAAAAGGATTTAGAAGAAGTGGGAGACTTGCAGGAATTGCTGGATTTTCATGATTTTTATCTCATCGATTCAAAAGTGGAAGAGGTCGGAAGGGCTCTGGGTCTTAATGAAATAGGCATGGATAAAGATATTTCCGAATTAAGCGGCGGCCAGCGAACAAAAGTGCTCCTTGGAAAACTGCTGCTTGAAAAACCGGATATTCTTTTATTGGATGAACCCACAAACTATCTGGATGAACAGCATATTGAATGGTTGAAGCGCTATCTGAATGACTATGAAAATGCATTTATTCTGATTTCCCATGATCTGCCCTTTGTTAATTCAGTGATTAATATCATTTATCATATGGATAACCAGAAACTGACCCGTTATGTCGGCGACTATGCTAAATTTCAGGAAGTGCTTGAAGCCCAAAAATCCCAGGAACAAGCGGCTTACAATCGACAGCAAAATGAAATTGCGGATTTAAAGGACTTTGTTGCCAGAAATAAGGCCAGAGTGGCGACCCGGAATATGGCCATGTCCCGGCAGAAAAAACTGGATAAAATGGACATCCTCGAGCTTGCATCAGAGAAGCCGAAACCAAGATTCCATTTCAAAGAAGCCGGTGCAACAGGTCGCCGGGTTTTTGAGACCCTTGATTTGGTCATCGGCTATGATGAACCGCTGTCGAAACCTTTAACTTTAACCATGGAGCGGAAACAGAAAATTGTATTAAAAGGAACGAATGGGATTGGTAAAACAACCCTCTTGAAAAGTATTCTGGGATTGATTCCACCCATTAACGGCACTGTTGAACAGGGAGAAAAACTGCAAATCGGCTATTTTGAGCAGGAAATGGATCAGAATATCAGAACCAGCTGTATTGATGAAGTATGGGAAGAATTTCCTGGATTTACTCAGAATGAGGTGCGTTCTGCACTGGCTCAATGCGGACTGACACGGAAGCATATTGAAAGTATGGTCAAGGTGCTAAGTGGGGGTGAGCAGGCAAAGGTTCGTTTGTGTAAACTTCTAAACCGATCAACGAATATTCTGATCCTTGATGAGCCCACCAATCATCTCGATGCTGATGCGAAAGCAGAACTCAAAAGAGCCTTAACAGAATATAATGGGGCGATTCTCATGGTCTGCCATGAACCTGAGTTCTATGAAGACTTTGTCAGTCAAGTATGGGATTGTTCGCAGTGGACTACTCAAGCTTTTTAAGTTTAAAGGAACTTTTTCTTTGATACCATATCGGTGGGGTTAAAAAATCTTCAAGCTCGATGAAGCAACAGAATCGGAAATAAAAGATATTTATTTCTATAATATGAGCAATTAATGGATATGATTCGAGTTTAATTAAATTTAGACAGATGCTTACTGAAGATGATTGACAATAACCGAATAATCGTTTAATATAGAATTAGGTTAGAGGTGGAACATTGAGAAAAAAGGACGATGAAAAAGAGAAAAGCATCAAGAAAGCCGTCGTCAAACTTATTTTGCAGGAAGGGTTTCACGGTACTTCAATTTCAAAAATCGCAAAAGAGGCTGGTGTTTCTCCGGCAACGGTCTATACTTACTTTGACAGCAAAGAAATCATGTTACAGGATATTTATCGTGAGTACATGGAAGAAATCTGTCATTATATTCTAAGCAGAGTACATTATGGAATGGGCGAAAAGCAACTCATTGAAGGATTGATTCAAAGCTATTATGATTATATTGAAGAAAATCAGGAGATCTTCAGCTTTGTTGATCAGTTCTCAAATTCACCATCCCTTGTCAATGGCTGTTCAGAAACAGAAGGCATTTTCGATATAAAGATGCTGATTGCCGATCTTAAACAGCGAGAGATAATAAAAAATTATCATGATGAAAATGTGTATGCAATGATTTTCTATCCGATAAAAGCAATTGCAGTGAACAGCAACAAAACAAAAGCTGAAAGAACCGAGCTGCTTCATGAAATGATTGGTATAATACAAGACACCTTATTAGTATAAAAATGGAAAAGAAAAAGTGTGATTGTTTTCTTATGATCTTTGTTTGAGAAAACAATCACACTTTTTCTTAAGGAATAATTAAATGATTGTTCATTTAAAAAATAAAAAAATCATGAAAGAAGTTCAAATGAGAGTAAAGTCCCAAAGAAGTGATAAAGAAAATATTATAAATTCGATTATTGAAGGTACGTTCCTGACAGTTTGTTTTATGGAGGTTGTGTGATGAAATATTTAAAAAAACAGGGTATATTCCTTATTATATTTTTAGTCATCGTTGGTTCGATTGCATTTAGTTCAATCAGAAACACTCCCCAAAACATGGATTATTCCAGGCTGTTAACAGAAATCCAGTCGGGAAATGTGAATAGCATTGTATTGCAGAGTGATATGGCTGAAGTTCAGTTAAACAAAGCATTGGATCAAAACAATGAACTCACAAAGTATGAAGTAACTGTTCCACCAGATATTACGTCAGCTTCAGACAGGTTTACCCAGGCTGCGGATAATCAACTCATCAAATCTTACAGTATAACTCAGCCTTTGACAATGCCATGGTGGTCTCAAATCGTGCTGGCCGTAGGTTTTATCATCCTACTGAGTATTTGGTTCGCTGTTAATCAAAAAAAGCAAGGTGGAGGTTTAGGAGGAAATCGTGCAATGGAACTGGGCAAAAGTCGGGCGAAATTGTCGATTGACGATCAAAAAACGGTTAGCTTTGCTGATGTTGCAGGAGCTGACGAAGTCAAAGAAGAGTTGGAAGAAATTGTTGAATTTCTTAAAGCCCCGGAACGATTTGTTGAACTTGGTGCCAGAATACCAAAAGGGGTTCTCCTGATAGGACCTCCGGGTACAGGTAAAACCCTTTTGGCAAAAGCAGTTTCAGGAGAAGCTAGCGTACCATTTTTCAGTATCAGTGGTTCAGACTTTGTTGAAATATTTGTTGGGGTTGGCGCTTCTCGAGTGCGTGATCTTTTTGCACAGGCAAAGAAGAATGCACCTTGCATCGTATTTATTGATGAGATTGATGCAGTAGGGCGTAAACGTGGCGCTAATATGGGCGGTGGAAATGAGGAAAGAGAACAGACATTGAATCAATTACTGGTTGAAATGGATGGCTTTGGCATCAATGAAGGCGTCATCATCCTTGCAGCTACAAATAGACCGGACGTTCTTGACTCAGCACTTTTGAGACCTGGAAGGTTTGATCGACGTGTGTTTGTTGGATTGCCGGATATTAAAGGAAGAGAACAGATACTAACCGTTCATGCAATAGGGAAACCATTAGCTGATGATGTTAAATTGGACGAAGTGGCAAGAATCACACCGGGCTTTACCGGTGCGGATCTGGAAAACCTGCTGAATGAATCTGCTATATTAACGGCAAGAGGACATAAGAAAGAAATTGATAATGAGATTATTAAAGAGGCTGCATTCAAGGTCATGATGGGTCCTGAGAAAAAGAGCCATGTGATGAGTGACAAGGACAAAAAATTAACGGCTTTTCACGAGGCAGGCCATGCCATTGCTATTAAGCTTGCTTCATCATGCCGGAATGTTGATCGGGTCACGATTATTCCTTCAGGTATGGCGGGCGGTTATACGGCAAGCAGACCTTCCGAAGACCAGAGCTATCATACCAAATCTCAGATGATTGAAGAAATCATTATTGCTTTAGGTGGTCGAGCTGCTGAAGAAATAATTTTAAATGAAGTCAGTACAGGGGCATCAAACGATTTAAAAAGAGTGAATGAGATCGCAAGAAATATGGTGACTAAGTATGGTATGAGTGATAAATTAGCCAATATGATTTTTGTCAACGAAAATGATGGCTCTTTTGATGGCGGTGATTCTGGACGGGCGCAGAGTTACAGTAATGAAATCGCAAGTATTATTGACAACGAAGTCAAGCAGATTATTGATCATGCTTACCAGAGAACTCTGTATCTTCTTAGAGAAAACATCAGCAAGCTTAACAGGTTGGCTAATGTTTTACTGGTAAAAGAAAAAGTGGAAGGTCCGGAGTTTGAATCAATTTTCCTGGCTGCATAATTGAAAGAAAGACCATGTTTGACAGTCAAACATGGTCTTTCTTTTTTTTTTGAAAACACAAAAGGACTTTAAAAATTGGGTCAATTGGATGAGATGGTTTTTACTCCTACGCAGGGAATTTTTGATTTCATAAACACATTCCATGAAAGCAGGGATATTAGAGAGAAAATTGTGATAAGCACACCCAGACCGATGACTATATTTCCCCATGAAATGGAAGCCAGAAACATTCCGATGCTACCCAATACGGTAAATAGTGTGCCGATGACAGAAGAGGCTGAACCAGTATCACTTTCCTGTTGTTCAAGCAGCAGATTGGTGCTGAAAGGACGCATCACAGCACCCGATAAAGACATTAAGAGGAAAGAAATCCAGAATAACATCGGAGTTAAGGTGCCCAGGGTCATGACTAAAACGCCGCTTAATGTTGAGATGGTTAAAATCATTGAAGCAAACAATTTTTTATCCATATTGCTTAGGAATTTTACATAGATAAAAGGGCCTGCTATGGACAGCAATGCATTGGCAGCAAAGAAATAGCTGTAAACCTGAGCACTGAGGCCAAAGTAATCCACATAAACATAGGATGAAACAGCAATATAGCCCATAAATGGAAGCATACTTAAAGAAAATATGAGGGCAGGGACAATAAAGCTCTTGTTTTTGCTGACAACCACCAGACGTCCAATCGAACCAAACAATGTTCCGTTATATCGTTCTTCATCTTTTAAAGTTTCCTGAAATAAAATGGAAAAACCCAGGTTGACAATACTGATGAGTGCAAGCACCCAGAAGGAGCCTCTCCAATCGGAAAAGCTTAGAATTAAGGCGCCGACAATGGGAGCAACCATGGGAGCAAGCCCGGCGATGGACTGACAAATGGCTAAAATGGATTCCCTTTTTTTCCCGGAGTAAGAATCCTTCACAACTGCCATGGAAACCGATGTTATTCCTCCGGCACCAATCCCCTGAAGGATTCTGGCTGCAATCAGGAAGTAAATATTTACCGACATGGCACAAGCGATACTGCTTGCTGCATATAGGATGCTTCCCACTAAAAGAATGGGTTTACGACCATACTTATCACTGAGTGGACCCCAAAATAAAATTCCAATAGCATAAAATAAGAAAAAAGCGCTTAATGTTAAATTTGTAATGGCAAAACTGCTTCCAAAATATGAATTCATACTTGGCAATGCCGGCAAATACATGTCTGTGGAAAGAGGAATAAACATATTCATGAGAGCCATAAAAGTAATAAGTCCTTTATGTCCCAGATATTTCTGTTTACTTCCAACTTCCTGGTTGGTTTGGTTAGGTAATTGAGTCATCAATAGCCCTCCTTTATAATTCTTGAATATTTTTGTAGACGGTTTTTAAGGTTGATTGCAATTCTTTGATTTGATCGTTTGTTAAGTCGCGCAGCATATTTTCTTCGGTTGTTTCCCGGAAATGATCCATTGAGCAAAAAATCTGACCTCCTTGATCAGTGAGAAAAATATTCTTCACCCGTTTGTCTTTTGAATTCGATTCACTTCGAATAAAGCCTTTTCTCTCTAATCGGTTTAAGATACCAATGATTGTAGGATGGGTTACTTCAAAAAAGTCTTCAAGATCTTTCTGAGAGGTTTGAGCATCTTGATGATCATGGAGATAAAAAAGAATACGGGCTTGAGATAAAGTCAAATCAAACGCCTTAAGGGTATGATTGGCTTTTTTTTCAATACATTCATGAATAAGTTTTATAAAAAATCCGATATCATCACTTTGACACATAGTTATCCTCGCAAAATATGTAGCATGCTACAATTATACATAAATACAGTAAAGATGTCAATATTTAATGATAAAATATTTAAACCTGAAAACAATATCATCAATCAGTTCGGTGTAAAATTGCGTAAAAAGGGGACGATTGAAAAGTTCACAGATAGCGGCGAAAAAGGAAAAGCTGGAATTAAAATGGTATAATTTGACCAGAGTCATCTATGCCATTCAGTTTCTTTCAACCTATCCGTGTAACTGGCTTGAATTAACATTAAGTTGTGTTTATATTCTCGGTCGGCTGGGTAAGATAATACTGTGACATTCAGATTATCTAAATGAAATCGTTAAAAATATTATTAAACTGAAGGATAAAAAATGTTTGATCCGGAAATTAAGAAAATCATTGATGATTTGGAAAAAAGAAGTGATATGATTAACAGAAAAAATCTTTGAAGCTTGATTGATGACGAATCAGAATCCCTGAATAATAAGGATGAAGCGATTCCCAATGAGATAAATTTATTGCTGGAGTCGCCTAAAGAATCACTTGTTGGACCACCAGACAAACCTGATTCAGAAAAAGATGATCGCATGAATCCATTAATGCGTTTAATTTATATTGGTATCTGCTCAATCATACTGTATTTATTTATAGAAATTGGGCTTTTTAATATATCAATTGGTGAAATGACTGCCAAGGACCTGTTGGCAACCGTTCCAGGACAGATGATCATTGGAATAGTCTGTGGCCTGACTGAAAGCAAAATCGGGATTTCCATTTTTGAAAAGGCAAAATTGAATTTTGGCAATGATGAAAAAGAGGTTATGGTTAAAACAATAAGTTGAGGATGACAGTCGCCTGTGTCGTTGCCTATCTGTTATCACTTATTTTGTGCCCATCATTTGAACATGATTTTTTCAAATAGTAATAACTATAGAATTATTTATAGGCTTCTAGTTAAATTTTATCCTCGGGTCAATGTTAATGGGAAGTGAAAATATAACCAAAGGATAGCAATCATCATTAAAAGATATTTGTGCTTTACTATGATGATTTATTACAAAGATCAATCGCAAAATCATAGGTTATTCTAGGGTCAAAAAAAAGGAAGGTCGAAAATGGAAAAAATGCAATGGCAAAATGTGTTGGACTTTTGGTTCAATCCAGATAATAAACCTTTTTGGTTTCAAAAAAACGAAAAGTTTGATCAGCAAATAAACGAAATATTTTATGATATTTGGCTTGCTGGGAGTCATGACCTTCTAGCGAATTGGAAAGATACCCTTGAGGGGACATTAGCCGAAATTATAGTTTTAGACCAATTTTCAAGAAATCTCAATCGTGACAATCCAAGTTCTTTTGCTCAAGATGGTATGGCCTTAGTGTTAGCTCAAGAAGCTATCAAAGATCCGGAATTTTCAGGGTTGTCTATTGACCAGAAAAGATTTATTCTTATGCCTTTCATGCACTCTGAATCATCTTCTATTCACGAACAAGCGATGCTCCTTTTTGAAGAATTAGGAGATGAACCTACTTTACAATTTGAAATAAAACATAAAGCAATTATCGATAAATTCGGACGATATCCACATCGGAATGAAATACTGAACCGTCAGTCGACTTCAAAGGAACTTGAATTTTTAAAACAACCTAACAGTAGTTTTTAAATAAGCTATAAGGAGGAGATACAATTTATTCTGCAATCAATACTCTCTTTACCATTTTGATTATTGCATCAATACCAGGAAAAAGGCTTGGATACTTGCTCTCTGCATCTGGATTTTCAACAAAAATAAATCCGTCCTCTTTTAACTGGACAAGATTTCTCTGAACACTCGGTTTGCTGTACATTGTGGGGTTTATATGGGTAGCAACCATGATCGGAGATTTTGCTGACAAGATATTTGTTGAAAGCAGATTATCAGCAATGCCATTTGCAGCTTTTCCTAAAGTGTTTGCAGATGCAGGAGCAATCAACATTAAATCGGATTTCACTGAATTAGCTTGGTGATTTGAATCAAAAGCTTTTGGTAACTCAAACTGTTCAATTTGAATAGGTGTTCCAGCTTCTCTTTGAACCAGCAAAGGGGTGACAAAGTTTACTGAATTAGGTGTCATAATAACATGCACTTCTGCTCCCAAATGCTTTAGTTCTCTAATTAAATCAAGAGATTTGATTGCTGGACTACACGCAGTAATTCCTAAAGTAATTGTTTTTCCACTTAACATATTTAATTCCTCCAAAATATAACTTTATTTTATCTAAATAACAGGAATTTAATTATTTCCATTATATCCGTTATTTTTTTTAATTTTGCTGAATCAATAAGATTGTCGCCTCCGTCAAATTGCGAGACAAAATCTTCAACATCGTTCTGTATGTATCCCAAAACATCATCGTCATTCAGGTCTTGACCTTCCAGTAAGTCTATATAGTCGTCATAGCAAATGTCTTTTAATCCGATATTCACATGTTTGTCATGCATAAACAAAACACAACGGCCGTCGAAGAATATCGAAGACAAATCTGAGGCAATATCTCCTGACTCTGTGGTTCGTTTAATAACTCTAAAAATCATTTCAGCCACAGTATTAACCATTTTAGTGTTAATGCGATAATCGCATCCACCAATCTTAGAACTAAATGAATTCACATCGTTTTTTAATTGATCCAAAATATCATTCTCGGTTATGTCCTGCTTTTTCATTAGTTCAATGTAAGGCTCGAAACTAATATCCCAAATCATCCCAAAAATTCCACTTCCTGGATTTTCTAAAAATAAGATACACCGCCAATCGTAGAATTTCACAGAGAGCTTTGGCGTAGTCTCATTAGCCGTTATGTCTTTGGGCTTGGAAACGGCAATGGCCTCTGGTTGCATGGGCATCTCTGAAACACTATCGTCTTCATTAGGCGAAATTAGCTGTATAATTCCAGAATCAAGAATACACTTAATGTCATCGTTAGCGGCTTCAGAGGGATCATCATTTGCTGAAATCTCATCATTTAATAGGGCATAAGCATCCTCATAATTATCCGCACCAACTTCAAAAAGAAGGGTTCGTATTTCAACCACATTTAGTTTGAAAATCATATTAATTCTCCTTCCAAAATATTATTCAAGATATACCGTTTTAAACCATTGTGACTTACAAATAAATTGACACTTTTCATAAATGAATGTCTCTAAACATGCAGAGGAATTAAGCTTTTGGGCGGTCTTAGTGATCCGTGCTTGGTGCTTAACTTATTTCACTTAACTTGAGAGTTACATGACTTTTCCAGCATCAGCAAACTATATTATAGATCCGTTTTTATTATATAATAATATCACAGAAAAGTATAATCGATTGTTCAGAGAGTGGGTAATCCGAAAAAGGGTAATCAATGGAAATAACCCTGTTATTAAAAGATGAAATATCGAAATTTGAATGAATACATGATAGAATAACACTATGAAAGGTTGTATGGCTGATCCCCCATAAGGTGGTACAGTATACATGGTATTCCATATGACAGACAAAAAGATGTTAAGAAAAGCCCGTATGATGAATCGGGTTACAAGTCTGCTTTTCAGATTAAAGCCTCTGAAGCGAACCTCAGACCGCAGTTTCAGAACTGTGGAAACCAGTCAGGGCAAAGTCAAGGTGATCGAATACGGCTTTCAGGATAAAAGTCCTGCTCCTTTGTATGTAGATATGCACGGTGGGGGATTTGTGCTGATGATTGCCCAGGTGGATGATGAAATGAACCTGTTTTTTCGCGAAAAAACCGGTGCTAAAATCATCAGCATCGATTATCCCAAAGCACCGGACTACCCATACCCTGCAGCTGTGGAAGCAGTGCATGAAGTGGTTCAGTATTATATAAATCATGCTGAAGCATTTAGTATTGACACAGCCCATGTAGGAATCGGCGGCCACAGCGCCGGTGCAAATCTGGCTACAGTGGAATGTATGGCAGCTAAGGAACGTGGTGATATGAAGTATGTTTTCCAGATGCTGGATTATCCTCCCTTGGATTTAAGCACAAGTGCCTATGATAAACCTCAGCCTAAAAACAGTATTCCACCTGGACAGGCCACAATGTTTGACACCAGCTATGTAAAACCAGAACAGAGAAAGAATCCCCATGTTTCGCCGGTGTATGCAACTCTGGAAGAACTAACAGGCCTACCACCGGCACTACTGATTGTCGCTGGTTTTGATTCCTTACATGATGAGGGAGTAAAATATGGTGAGCTTTTGCAGCAAGCAGGTGTATCTGTAGAAAAGCATGAGTTTGAAAATGCAGCCCACGGTTTTACCTACAAAAAAGGAGAAGACACCGACAAGGCACTTGAAATCATTGCCGATTTTGTGAAGAAGCATATATGAATCAGTCAAAAATATTGAAAAGTTTAATTATTGATATGATTAGTATATTGTTTGATGTGACAGAACTGATTTGAGGAAAGCGAAGTGAATAACGATGAAAATAATTTCTATTTTAAGCAGTGGAAGAAAAAACGGTAACACCGCACATTTTGCCACAGAGATCGAATCAGAACTTCAGGAAATTGGGAAGATTTATGAGACACCAATGGTTTTTGAGCGGATTCGACTGAGTGAATTGAATTTGAAATTTTGTTGTGGTTGTCGGTTATGCTTTGATAAAGGGGAGGGGTGTTGCCCATTAACGGATGATCTCTTAGCCATTCGTGATAAAATCAGTCAGGCAGACGGAATTATTCTGGGAAGCCCTGTCTATGTTGAAGATGTTAATGGTATTATGAAAAATTGGATTGATCGTATGGCGTTTAATTCTCATCGTCCGGCTTTTGCCGGCAAGGCGGCAATTGTGATAACAACTTCAGGCGGTGGTTCCACAATGCATGCTGCAAATACAATGGCTACAGCCTTGAACACATGGGGATTCCAGGTTGCTGGAAAGACAAAATTTCGGGCTGGAAGCAATATATTAGAACATGAAATTAAGACAAGATATGACAGGAAGATTAAACAGACAGCAAAAAAATTGTTTGATTCCATTCAATCTCAAAGTGTGGGATGTTCGTCCTTCAATTCACTCATGTTTTTTAAGGTACAGCAAAAGCATTGGCAGAAAAACACCCCTAAACAGGAAACCTATGATTATCGTTACTGGAAGAATAAAGGCTGGATTGAACCATCATGCAAATATTATACACCGCTTGATACAGGCCATTTAAAAGTGATGATTGCACGACTGGCTGGTTCTTTAGTGGCTTTGTTTTTTGTTTAGAACCCTTGAACCACTTAATTAAAATGATCTAGCTAAGGTATTTATTTTTTTATTCTAAAACACAAAGAAAAGGAGTTAGTTTTAGCACGTTATAATTTTATATGACACATGCTAAAGCAATGTGCAAATGATGGTTACTTATATTCATGAAGCGGAATTACATAAAGGGATTGAGGAGGCTATGAAAGCTTTGAATAAAGCGGATGTAGTCCTAGGAAAGAATCAAGATCTGGAAGATCAGTTAAAAGAAATTCACCTGGTTATGGACATTGATGGAGTACAAGACCTAAAAATCACTATGGCGATGCCTACAGGGCTGGACACGCTGGTGGACTATGTCTTAGAAATTGTTGAAGGAACAAAAGATTTTGAAAAAGATATGTACGGATATACGTATCATGATTTATTTTCTAAAAACATTGATTTTGTTATCAACAAACTAAAAGAAGATCCAACGACCAGACAGGCTACATTGCATGTTGCGAATCAGAAAGCAGCAAGATTGACTCATCCTCCTTGCCTTCAACTCATTCATTACACTATTAAAGATGGCAAATTAAATACAAACGTGGTATTTAGAAGCAATGATGGGGTTAAGGCGGTTGCCATGAACGTTTTCGCTCTGATCGAACTGTCAAGATATATTGCGAAAGAAGCAGGTATTAAAGAACTCGGGTCATATACACATAATGCATTGAGTTTTCATGCATACAGTAGGGATTGGAAAGCCCTTGAAGGATATTGCAAAATGTTTGACGTCAGAGACTGCACCATTGAGTATGAAGATTATCTGGAAGCCTATGCGGATTATGCCGATGAAAGCAGAGAAAAAAGTGAGCAGTTAAAAATTGAACAAGAGAAAAAGAATATTTAATAATCTATAACATAGATTCTATTTTTTGTATTTGATTTTTAACTTTTTCGTGGTACTCTGAGTATTAGATAATATCTATCAACACTTATAACTTATAACTAATATCAATAGATTAAGCCCTCGAGCACTTGTGCTCGAGGGCTTAATTCAGGTACAGCATTTAAAGCGCTGAACACCAACAGATCTCTCTCGTTTTTACCCTTTAATTTTATCCTTTATCTTTCCAGGATTAGTTTGTGTCATATGGGTTACACAACTATGAGCCTTTTCAGGTTAGACTGCGTTTCTGTATTCATGAGATTTAGGTAATCAACATAGAATTGAGGGTTATTCTGATGAAGGATTATCTGCGAGACTGGATCGTCTGGATTTTCTTTCTCTGGGGTTGAAAAAATTAAGACGTCCAGGATTTGCAATTTTAAATTTTGCGGATGGCTTTGATTAAAAGCTTGTATAAATAGTCATCAAAGTCATCAATACGAAAATGTTTGATATAATCCAGCACCATGGATAATGCACTGAACAAGCCTTTCAAGTTTGTGAAAATCGATAAAAATCTATTAGGATCCAGTCTATTGACTTATTTATCATTGTTTGTATAATGGTATTAATAAATGAATATCTGTTGTAAAAGTTGACTTTGCCGACCATGAATTGATGAAAGATTTCAATAAAGTATGGAGGTCCAGTATGGAAACGATAAGTAAATCAATAAAGAAAAAGGATCATGATTCGAAAGTAAGCGGTCGAGCCCTGTATGTGGATGATTATGTAATGGATGGTATGCTTTATGGCAGGCTGCTGCGATCATCCAAGGCCAAGGCACGTATTTCCAATATTATTATTCCTGAATTGCCCGATGGTTACCTAGTGGTGGATAATCACGATATACCAGGTGAAAATTGCGTCCAAATCATACTTGCCGATATGCCCGTTTTTGCCGAGGAAACAGTAGAGTTTGTCGGTGATCCGATTTTAATGGTTGTCGGTCCGGATTTTAAAGAAGTTGAAAGAATTTTGCAGAGGATTGTGGTTTTATATGAGGAATTAATCCCTATATTTGATATGTGCAAATCTGAGATGGTCTTCTTTAATTATAATTATGCCAAGGGCGACTTTGACAAGGCGCTGGAAGAAGCTGATCATGTTTTTGAAGAGACTTTTCGGACTGGCCATCAGGAACATGCTTATATTGAAACTCAGGGTATTATTGCCTACCCTAATTGTGGGCGAATGGTGATAAGTGGTTCGATGCAATGTCCCTACTATGTGCATACTGCAGTCACTAAAGCATTGGGCTACGATGCTAAGGACGTTCAGATTATTCAGGAGACAACCGGCGGAGGCTTTGGCGGTAAGGAGGATTTCCCATCAATACTCGCTTGTCAGACGGCAGCAGCCGCCCTAAAGGCGGACCGGCCGGTTAAGGTCATTTTTGAACGGCGTGAAGATATAGCATTCACTTCCAAACGCCACCCGTCTGTTTGCACCTATAAAGTTGCGGTTAAGGACGGCATGATTACCGGTATGGGAATAGATGTTATATTGAACGGCGGCGCATATACCACTCTTTCGCCTGTCGTTTTGCAGCGTGCTATGATATGTTCAAGTGGAGTATATAAAATAGACAATCTGCAGGTTGCCGGGCGTTCTGTTAAGACCAATACGATACCGAACGGGGCTTTTCGCGGCTTCGGCAGTCCCCAGACTATTTTTGCCATAGAAATGATGATGGATCATGTCGCTGGAAAATTAGGGATTGAATCACTGGAATTCAGAGAGAAACATATGGTCAAAAAGGGTGATGCCACTGCTACCAGTGGAAAATATTATTTTCACGTGCCTTTGCCGGAAATGATTCAGCGTATTGATGAGCTTACAGATTATCGAGCTAAGCGTAAACTATATCAACAGCAGGAAGGACGATACCGCAAAGGCATCGGTTTAGCGTTGTTTTTGCATGGCTGTGGCTTCACCGGAAGCGCCGAGGGTGAACTGATTAAACCAGTGGTCAGAATCAGAAAAACCACCAATGATAAAGTAGAAATTCTCACTGGCAATACTGATATGGGGCAAGGTTTAAAAACTACTTTCAGCAAAATTGTGGCGGAAACTTTGGACATTTCCAATGAGCAGGTGCTCATCGAAAATCCGGATACGGCCCGTGTGCCTGATTCAGGGCCTACTGTGGCCAGCCGTTCGATCATGACGGTTGGAGCAATGTTGCAGCGCGCTGCAGGAAAGCTTAAGCAAATATGGCAAACAGGAGAAGAACAGATCATCGAAGAAAATTATGTCGCACCAGAGTTTATGATTCCATTCGCCCTTCAAGAATTCAGAGGAGATGCTTATCCGACCTATTCCTGGGCCGTAAATGCTATAGAAGTGGAAATAGACACTCTAACCGCCGAGAGCAAGATTCTGGGAGCATGGGGTATTTATGATGTGGGAGTTCCCATCGATCTGAATATCATCCAGGGCCAGATGCAAGGTGGCTTCCTCCAGGGTATTGGTTATGCTTCAATAGAGCAAATAGACTATAACGCTCAGGGCATCATCCGCAACAATAACTTCAGCGATTACATTATTCCTACAGCCATGGATGTGCCCAATCTGGTTACCAAAATTATTAATAATCCGTACAGTCATGGTCCCTACGGAGCGAAGGGTGCCGGGGAACTTCCAATGGTTGGCGCGGCTCCGGCCTATGTTGAAGCAATGGAAAACGCTCTGGGAGTTTGTTTAAATAAGGCGCCCTTCACAATGGCAGATACCATGTGGGTTTTGCAGGAGGTGCTTAATAATGGTTAGATTTATACTTAATGGCACAGAAGTTGGTTCGACCGCTCTGGCCAACGAACGCTTGCTTGATGTCCTACGCAATGAATTTCGTCTTAGCGGGGTAAAGTGCGGCTGTAAAGAGGGCGAATGCGGAGCCTGCGCAGTCATTCTAGATGGTAGATTGGCTAACTCATGTATGGTAGCATTAGGCAGTATTGAGGGCAGTAATGTATTAACCATTGAAGGATATCGCACTACCGAGCGTTTTGCAGTCCTTAACAAGGCCTATGCTATTGTCAGTGCTGTCCAGTGTGGTTTTTGTATTCCCGGTATGATACTGGCAAGTGAATGCATCCTTGCCAGGAATCCCAATCCTTCCGAAGCTGAGATACAAACAGGTATTTCAGGCAATCTCTGCAGGTGCACCGGTTACAAAGCCATCGTTGCAGCGATTGACACCGCAGCTAAGGAGGGCCAGGGCTTATGGTAAATAATTATCAGCCCAGATCTTTACAGGAAGCATTGAATATCCTTGCTAATGAATCAGCTATTCCGTACAGTGGGGGTACCGATTTAATGAAGAAACCGGATGAAAATGCAACATATCTCTTTCTCAATAAAATACAGGAGATGAAAAACATAGTTGAGGATATGAACTATATTCGTATTGGTGCTCTATGCACGTTTACTGATATTATTGAAAGTAAAATGACTCCTTCTATGCTTAAAGAAGCAGCCTCGTTTGTGGCCGCACCTGCTATCCGTAACTTTGGAACAGTGGGCGGTAATATCTGTAATGGGTCTCCAAAAGCGGATTGTGCGCTTATCTTTTTTGTGACGGATTCCAAATTGCGTCTGGTCAGCAAGAGAGGTGAACGCGTTGTCCCTATCGCTGAATTTTATCTCGGAAGAAACCATACAATCTTGCAAAAGGATGAACTTCTCGTGGAGATTCTAATGAATAAAACCGGTCTTGATAATTACTACTTTAAAAAAGTGGGAGCAAGAAAGGCTTTGACAATGTCCAGAGTATCCTTTGCTGCTATACTTAATGTGAAAGATGGCAAAATTACTCAATGTATGACCGCCTTCGGTGCTGTTGGTGATGTTATACTCAGGCGAAAAGAGATTGATGAAATGCTTATTGGCCGGACTATTTTGGAGGCGAAAGCTGTCAGAGAAAATTATCTGGCTGCGTATAAGCAGGCGATTCATCCTGTTCAAGGCAGAGTTTCTGCTGAATACAAGAAAGCAGTTTGCATGAATCTGCTTGATGACTTTCTTGACAGTAAAGGAATCTAAACTACATGGGAATTACCACAGGGAATCATTCTTTGGATAGATTATATCTTCTTTCTCATCATACGGATGTCAATGAATTTTTGAAAAGAATCATCTTAGTTGGTATGGCGATAAAGAAGAGAATATAAAATATCAGGATGACACAGCACTTTTGATATTTGCGCTTGGTTATAAAGTTTCCTGATATGCTGAAATTAAGAAGGAGAATATAAATGATTTTTACATTGGAACAATGGCGAAGGGATTTTATTCCTGATGTTGCCAAATATGCTAACAATCAAAAAATAGCTGATAAATTAAGGGATGCTTTTCCATTTCCCTATACTTTTGCAGATGCAGAATGGTATGTCAATGATTGTATCGAAAAAGGAGATACCAGTCAGCTTTGCCGGGCAATTGTTGTGAACGGTGAATGTGTAGGCAGTATCGGTATCTTTGTGGGTAGTGACGTTTATCGAAAAAGTGGAGAGCTTGGTTACTGGCTGGGTGAGCCATTTTGGAATGGCGGAATCATGACAGAAGCAGTGAGAAAGATTTGCACAGAAGCTTTTGAGGATTTTGACATTATTCGCATCTTCGCTGAGCCTTTTGCCCAAAATGAAGGATCCTGTAAAGTTCTGGAAAAGGTGGGTTTCACATTAGAGGGTGTCATGAAAAGCAGCGTTTGCAAGCATGACATGATTTATGATT
>Ga0209125_1000694_pt1 | contig 39983 bp, 36 predicted proteins | sample BarGraIncub1131A_FD_184503 | JGI IMG/M metagenome (GOLD analysis project Ga0209125, IMG submission 184503) | Arctic peat soil microbial communities from Barrow, Alaska - Barrow Graham LP Incubations 11-31A (SPAdes) (version 2) | ecosystem: Environmental > Terrestrial > Soil > Wetlands > Peat... | reverse complement strand
GTTCGTATCAATTCAGACTATAATACTTCAGGTCTTTAGTGTATATGGTCTTAATGTACCAATGGTAGGCAGTTTTTGGGCAGTGCTTGTAATAAATTTGGTGCTTGCGTCGGGATCCTTAGCCCTAGGAACTCTCTTATCTGCCTTTGCACGTAATGAATTTCAGTTATTTCAGTTTATACCTATAGTAATAGTTCCTCAAATTATGTTTAGTGGTATTTTCGATTTGAGAAACTCACCTGCTTGGGCAAAGATACTATCTAAAATATTTCCTATGACCTATGGAGCAGAAGCACTAAGAGATGTAATGTTAAGAGGAAAGAGTCTAATCGACGTTAAGTACGATGTACTTATTCTTATTGGATATGCATTATTATTTCTTATGCTAAATACTCTAGCTCTTAAAAGATATAGAAAAGCATAAAAAAAAAGGATTGCTTACACTCTATAAATTATTATCATTTTAATAATTACAGATAAAATAAAAAGATATTGAATAAACAGTTATTTTAAACTATTTATTCGATATCTTTAATATTATATTTAAGATTAGATGGTTTTTTATATTAATCCATATTACTCTATCTTAATAAGACATTGATTAATACTTTATTAAATCACTCCTTATAACAAATAATAGGAGTATTAGCATCAATATTATTATATATAGTTCTTGATAGGTAAGGTGGTGAATTTATACAACCATGAGAACCATCTGTCATATATATATTTCCTCCAAAATTACTTCTCCAAGTTGCAGGATGTATACCAATACCACCATTAAATGGCATGAATTCACTTACGGGCACACTGTACCCCTCTCCCTTTAATGTGGCATTTTTTTCTTTATATTGAAGTTTATAAACCCCTGTAGGTGTTCCATGACCTAGGCTTACATTACCAGTAACAACATCTCCTTGTACGATAAGCGAACCATTCTTATAGAACCACATATGCTGTCTTGTCTCATTAATTTCCACATAAGTATTCCCGATATCATTCACATCATGAGATATAGCTGTTTGGGTATATTTAGGTTCCTTTGTTATACTTTGTCCCCCTTTTATAGCCACAATTAAATCATTAACTTCTCCTGTGCGATTAACTAACCATCCATAATTGCCGCCACTGACCCTTACTGTTACTCCTACTGATGTAACAAACTCCCTTTCCTTTCCATAAGTATTATAATTATTGTCCAGTTTACCTAGATAATTTTTTATTTTATTCCTATCAAATGTAATTGCAAGGTTTTTGTCAACTCCAAGCCAGTTATTTATTTTAGAACCATCTAAAACTTCTTTACCTCCAGTAAATGTATAAGTGATTTTTGAAGCTATATATTTATCAAGTAAAATTTTAGTGTTTTTAACCTCTTTAGATATTGTTGTATATTTGGGATTTATATAATAATTTTTAGTCTCTAAATTTACTATTGTTTCCCCCTTAAGAATTGCACTTACTACATTTGCATACAACGGCTTGCTATTGATTTTATTTCCCTTAACTTCCTTTACAATCACATAGCCCTTATCTGAGTATTTAAAGCTAGCATTTTGAGGTTCAATTATTTTCTTGCTATCAAAACAAGATAACTTATCAAAATGTTCTTTTAGTAATTTCTCATCATAGGTCACTAAGCCATCTAAATTGGATGCTTTTTGATTGAAAAATGAAAAAATCCACGTATAAGAATTCTGACTGTCCTTTAAATCTTGAATTTTGCCTTTTGCATTATATTTCAAACCAATGTCAGTAGCCTTAATTTGTTCCTTAATACCATTTCGCTCCTCTAATACAAGTGTATATGTTTGGCATTTTGCTGATAGTTCTTTATCTACTTCCTCTACGGTTTTACCCGAAGCATTAATACCGTTAATTGCAGAACCATAATAAAAATGCCTGCTAAAATATATTGATATAGCCAAATACAGGATAATGAAGACAGAAAAATAAATTATTCTAACTTTAATAGATTTAATGGGTTTTATTGTTTGTACTTCCATGATACACCTCTTTAATATAAATTTAGCATTGCATATTTATAATATTCCAATTTAAACAAAATGTAAACAAATACTTGTTAGCGTAATTAAATATAAGATATGATTTTCAAATACATTAAAAAATAATATCTATAAATTACAGAATTGAATATAATCAGTAATTAACCTATTATAATTCTTTTTTCCCTGTATGTATATAATTATGACATGAAAGGTAAAAAAATGTACATTAATAGTAATTTTACTATATAAGACGTTAAATATATATTTTTTTACTGTTCTTCTTTAAGGCCAGTCCTGTTTATTCTGAATAAACCTTTCTCATCTAATTTATTATATTCTTTTGTTCCTGAAAAGTACATATCAATTTTATCTATTTAAGACAAAAAAAATAATGGATAGGTACTAAACGCCCATCCATTATACGTAAACCATAAATATATCTTTTTCACCACATTTATTTTTTCTTTATTGTATTATAAATAATATATTGTTCCAGTGAAATTAACTTCTGTGTCTTCTTCATAGTCAATATATGCACCTTTAAGCTCTATAACATTTTCATGTATTTCAAATCCTTCTATACTTATTGTTTCGATTACATTATTTTCATTTACGCATGTAGCCAATGTATCGTAATAATCCTCTTCGTCATTATATATAATTGCTGTATTTAATATTCTAAAGGTGGCTGACCTTTTAATTACTCTATCTTTATTTAGTTTTTTTCCAAACTTAATTTTTTCTACTCCATTTTTATTTTCTTTGTCATTAAATAAAAAACTCATGTCTATTACATCCCTTCACTCTAATTATACTGTTAAATTCTCTATTTAACAGACACCCAATTATTATCTTTTATGTAAAATCTCCATAAAAAGTCTTTTTCTTCCTCTGCATAATCAATACCAATTCTCTTAGCTTCGACATTTCGTCTAACCCCTCTATTGGCTGAATAGCCCTAATTAAAACTCCCTCTGGATAGCCTTCTTCTTTTGTTATCACATTGAAGCAATGATACATTCCATAAACAAAATATACATATGCGATACCAGGCATGCCGTATAAAGTTTCTATTCTATGTGTGTTTTTTCCTCCATAAGCATGACAAGCCTTATCTATTGAGCCAATGTATGCCTCTGTTTCAACTATCTTGCCTCTTAACCTTACTCCATTAACTTCATGTACAAGTATTTTCCCTAGAAGTTCCTTTGCAACCTGCAAAGTTTCTCTGGCATAAAACCCTCTAGTAAGTCTCATTATACACTCCTCCTAAGAAATATTATCTAATCACCTCTACAGGTATAGCAATAGACTCCATGATTTTAGTCTAAGAAAGATCATAAATTAAAATTAATAAAAACATGAGCGAGTTTTTCCATATTAATTATTGTACCCTTTTAAACCATGCATCATTAAGTAACTTAATACCTTCAATAATCTCACTTTCTTGCATTCCTCCAAAACCAAGTAAAACCATATTATTAGAATATTTTTCTACCCTCATCCAAAATATTGATACAGGATAAACCAATACACCATAATTTTTAGCTTTTATTATTATTTCTTCTTCATCTAATCCATTATTGAATTCCAATAAAATATGCAAACCCGCATTTTTACCATGAATAATAACTTTATCCCCCATTACCTCATTAATTGTATGAATTAATATATCATGTTTTCTTTTATTTGCTAGACATATTTTTCGTAAATGGCTTTCAAAGTATCCTAAATACATAAATTGTTGAATTATTTTTTGTTGAATTATTGGAACTGCTGTTTGATATCTACTGAAAATTATATCATATCTTTCTAACCACTCTTGTGGTAATACCATATAATTTATGCGCAGGCTAGGTGACAAAGCTTTTGAAAATGTGCCTATGTATATAACATTTTCTTTTGAAGCTATACTTTGTATTGAGGGAATAGGCCTTGAATTATATCGCAGTTCACTATCATAATCATCCTCAATTATAATTCCATCTTTTCTCATAGCCCAATCCAATAGCTTTAATCTCTTTTGAATTGGCATTACGGTTCCCATTGGAAATTGATGTGATGGTGTTGTATATACTATTTTTGCAGAACTATTTTCCAATTGCTTAAGATCCATTCCATCTTTTTCTAAACCAATTGGAATTACATTATACCCATTATTAATAAAAATATCTCTTGCACCAATGTGCCCGGGGTCTTCCAATGCTATTTGGTCAAAATCCTGCCTAAACAGCTGGCATAACAAGCCTAAACAGTACTCGAGCCCTGGGAAAATAATGACTTGTTCAGGATTACAAGAAAGACCTCTTGAATGGTTTAAATATTTCATGATTTCTATTTGTAAGTTAGGTTCCCCTTTATTGTCACTATATGAAATCATATCTTCAGCCGTTAATGTTGCTAAGCACTTGTTTGAAACTTTCCGCCATATTCTCAAAGGGAAATCAGGTGCACTTAGTTTTCCATATTCAAAATTATATTTATAGGCATTAATATAATTTACTTCTGGCAAATTTTTTTCATGTTCCTCAAGTTTCTTAATATCTTCCCTCTTTAGTTTTGAAATTATCGTAGTATCTAATTCAAGAACAATAAACCCACTTCCTGCTTTACTTTCAACATATCCTTCTAAGCAAAGCTGCAGGTAAGCACTCTCAACCGTATTTCTGCTGACATTTAATGTTGTTGAAAGTGAACGTGTTGAAAGAAGCTTACTACCTTCTGACATTTGTCCTGATATTATTTTTTCTTTTAGCTGTTCGTAAATTTGTATATAGAGAGGGACCCTCGAATCGTCATGTAATATAATCATATTAAAATCACTCTCCTCATAACTGTATCCTATAAAATAAACAAAATTGGCACTTTTAATAACTCCAAATTAATTGTATAATTATTTTATTGAAAGGTCAATAATATGATATAGAAACTTTTTAAATAGGAGGAATTTAAATGTTAAATGAAAAATTACTTGAAGTTATTTCCCATGAAGGCGTAGTAGCTATTGCATCTTGTAGTAACAGCGAAGCTCATTTAGTTAATACTTGGAACTCATATGTTAATGCAACTGAGGATGGTAGATTATTAATACCTGCTGCTGGAATGATAAAAACCCAAAAAAACATAGAACAAAATGCTAAAGTTAAAGTTACTATAGGCAGTAAAGAGGTCATGGGATATAGGTCAATGGGAACTGGATTCCTAATTGAAGGAACTGCAAAATTTATTAAATCAGGTTCAGAATTTGATATGATGAAAGAAAAATTTTCTTTCTTAAATAGAGTTCTAGTAATAACCGTTACATCCGCAAAGCAAACACTTTAGTTCTTGCTTTGGTACATTCTGCATATAAGTAAATAAGGTAGATATTCATTAAAAACTAATGAATATCTACCTTATTTATAATCATCATGATTTTCATTAATTAACTATTAGTTATTTACCTACAAAAGTAGCCATTCCATTATCTCCACTGTAGGGAGGCGCTCCTTTTACTGTCACATAACAAATTATTAGCATATACTCTGCACCTTTCGGGATAACTCGATTGAAAGTTAATATAAATGTTTTTGCTGATCCATTCTTTGGTACTATTTTAACCAAACTATTTGTAAGTGAATTTCCAGCATTCACATTATCATTTCTACCTAGGGTAGCTATGCCTGTTGGTCTAACATTTATTGTATCTTTAATCCAATAATTAGTAGGTTTCATTCCTAGCCTTACATCAACATCCCTATCGTAGGTGATTTGAATTTGGTTTGGTGAGGACTGTTCCACATTTACTAGCATAGGAATAGGAAATTGTCTCTTTTCATCTTCCATATCCATAGGCTTCATTTGGCTCATTTCATCGGTACCCATCATTGGGTTCATTCCTTGCATACCCATCATCGGGCTCATACCTTGCATACCCATCATTGGGCACATTCCTTGCATACCCATCATTGGGCACATTCCTTGCATACCCATCATTGGGCACATACTCTGCATATTCATCATTTGATACATACTCTGCATACCCATCATCTGATACATGCTCTGCATCTCCATCATCTGTGGCATTCCTTGCATTCCACCCATTTGTGGCATATCTTGCATAGGATCTTTTAAATATGTTTCCATTAATTACACCTCATCAATAATTTTTATCTACATCAATATTGTATGAAGTGAGTTAATATTTGTGATTAAGCCTTACACTTATAACTTAATAATAAAAAGTAACCTTTTATGTATCCAATCAATATAATGATATCGAATGAAATTTTATATTAAGGAGATGCTTATGTTATCTAGTACTGATTTCATATGACAATCACTGGAATTACATCTTTTCTTTGCAAGGATTATGAAGGAACATTCCCTGCGAGCAATGGAATTAATTAAATCTTTAGCACAGTTTAAGACTATGATTCTATCAGGGGTCATATCCTGTAGGATATTTACAAGTAATTATCCTTTACTTATAGACCATATTTTAAGAGAAGCAAATCACTATTTACGTTTATTGAAGATATTTACAAAAGTTATATAAACTATTAAAATAGATAATTCTATTTTAAAAATATGTTAATTAACTGCATAAGTGAAATTAAAGAAAATCCACTCATACTTAATTTATAATATTTTATTATACATGATTTGTCACTCTCTGCAAAAGAGTCTTTTTCTCTCAACTTATCAAGTTTTTTCCGTGTTTTTCTTAATTCTAAAAACGAAATTAATAATATGCCAAATCCTAATAATGTTGATACAAAAGTAATCATTTCTAAAAAATTAATCATATATTTATCCCTTCTAAAATAGATACTAAAAAAATTGCAAACTGATTTTTAATACAATCCCTCCTCATAGTACTAGTTACAAATATATTTCAACCATTATGTAAACAAAAAATAAAAGGTGGGTAACTCAAATAAGAGTTTCCCACCCTAGAAACAAATTTCTTGGAATCAAACTTCAGTTTGTCCAACCGATAAAACAGACTATGTAGTATATCATACTATATAGTCTGTTTTAATTCAAATTATTAATGATGAAATAATCTTATATTCGAACAAGCCATTGCTATATTATACTCGTTACATGCTTTTATTACCATGTCATCCCTTAATGAGCCACCTGGTTGGACAATATATTTTACACCACTCTGAAATGCCCTATCGATATTATCTCTAAATGGGAAAAACGCATCAGATCCGAAAGATACCCCTGATAAATTGGATATCCATGTGGCTTTTTCTTCCTTTGTTAATCTTTTAGGTACTTCATTAAGGATTTCACCCCATTCCCTCATCTCTACAGTTGTAACGTCATCTCTAAGATATTGATCAATAACATTATCTTTATTCGGCCCTAAAATACCTTCTTTGAAAGATAAATTAAGGACACTAGGATGTTGCCTTAAATACCATATATCTGCTTTTGTTGCAGCCAATCTTGTACAATGTATACGGGATTGCTGTCCTGCACCGACACCAATTATTTGACCATCTAAAACAAAACAAACAGAATTAGACTGAGTATATTTTAATGTTATCATTGAAATAAGTAAGTCACGTTTTGCATCCTCTGTGATATTTTTATTATCAGTTACTATATTATTAAGCATCTCCTGTTTTAGTTGAATATTATTTCTTTTCTGCTCAAAGGTTATGCCATATATCTCTCTCTTTTCTATATCCTCTGGTTGATAATTAGAATCTATTTTAATAATGCAATAATTTCCTTTTTTCTTTTTCATTAAAAGTTTTAAGGCTTCATCTGTATACCCTGGGGCAATTACTCCATCTGATACAGATTTCTTTAAAATAGTTGCGGTAGGTAAATCAACAATATCACTTATAGCAGCCCAATCACCGAAAGAGGACATCCTATCTGCACCTCTGGCTCTTGCATATGCACAAGCAACCGGAGATAGTTCTATATCTTCAACAAAATATGCTTTCTTCAATACATCACTTAATGGAATACCTACTGCAGCACCTGCTGGGCTTATATGTTTAAAAGATGCTGCTGCAGGTATTCCTATTGTTTGCTTTAATTCTTTGACTAATTGCCATGAATTAAAAGCATCCATAAAATTAATATAACCTGGTTTGCCATTTAGGACTTCAAATGGTAATGTCCTATTTTTCACATAAATTTTTGCGCAACCTTGGTGCGGATTGCATCCATATTTAAGTATAATTTCTGAATTTATCATAAACAAAACCTTCCCCTCTATATTATAAATTACTCTAATATAATTTAATATAAAAAACCGCCTGGATAAAATTTATTTTTACCCAGGCGGTCGATATTTTTCTTTAATCATGCTCCATATAGTAAACACCATTTCCGCCAGTTACATGATTATATTATTAATTTTTATTAAATTATAACGTAGATACATATTTATGTCAAACTTAGATACGTTATAATCTTTAATAAAATACATAAAAACGTAACTTCCTTGACTTTATAACATGAATTTATTATGTATAGAGTGTTTAATAAAAGCATAAGGCCCCATTATTATCAGTAATGTAGTAAGTTAAAACTACTCTCTTTGGTGCTCAAGGGGCTAACTGCTAACTTACTTGATGAATAAAAATATATAGTGTTATTCATCGCATTGGAGTTGGTCCATCTTTTTTCTTAGATTAAACAACATATTAACTTTCATTTTAGCAGCTAATAAATGTATTATTGAAATCTCAACAAACTCAGGAGCTGCATAATTAAAATTCTGTTCAGCTTGCTTTAATTCCATCATAGATTGAGCAATTACAGTATCCATAGTTTTTATCCCCCTATTTAAATTTTATCCTACAACATTTAATTGCATTGTCTTGAATCTGGATTGAATTAGTTTGTATTTTATAAGATATGTGCAAGCAGTAAGCTTTAGACCAAATTATGCAGATTTTTATGCATATATTTAGTGACAGGACATAAGTAATAAATCAGCTGTGAAGGCCTTAAAGGTTAGAATATGCTTATAAAGAGGGTTAATGGTGTTGGTTGTATTAAGTATAATATAAACACATAATCTTTACATAAATAATTAGAAATATTTTGATAATTATATGATAGAATATAAGTTAATAAGTATTATATAGGACGTAATTATATTGACTTTATAAATTATAGGGCTTAGTGCTTAAAAAATCAGGGGTGATATACTTGTCAAAAAAAATATATCTTGTTGAGGATGAAATAAGTTTAAATCTTTTACTAGAAAAATACCTCCAACGTGAGGGTTATGAAGTAACTACTTTTTCAAATGGTAATTCTGCAGTAGCCAGAATTGATGATATGCCCGATCTCTGGATACTTGACATAATGCTTCCAGATATTGATGGTTATGAAATAATTAAAGCTGTTAAAGCTCACAATAAAAATACACCAGTTATTTTTATGTCTGCAAGAAATGAAGAACTTGATCGCGTTGTAGGACTTGAGCTAGGTAGTGATGATTATTTATCAAAGCCGTTTTTACCTCGCGAGCTTATTATTAGAACTAATAAACTTTTAGAGAGAGTTTATGGGGTAAATAGAGATGATGTAACTCAAATTGATGATAGCTTAAATATGGGAGGTTACCTCATTAGCAAGAAACAAAGAACTGTATTTACTGGCGATGTAGAGGTGATTTTAACTAAAAAAGAATTTGAGCTACTATATTATTTTATTGAAAATAAGAATAATCTAGTGTCTAGAGAACAAATATTAGATACTGTCTGGGGCGACGATTACTTTGGTTCAGATAGAGTTGTTGATGATGTTATAAGAAGACTTCGTAAAAAAATAGATAATTTTACAATAGAAACTGTGTATGGATATGGTTATAAGTTAGTGTACAAATCATGAAGAAATTTAAATTTAAATTCAAATCATTAACCATGAGAATATGGACAACTTTTACCATCATAATACTTATAATAATTTCAAGTATTTCATTTTTTTATCTGGTTGCTTTTAGAAGCATGAATGAGAAAGCTATAACTAATGACTTAAAAGTATCTCATGATATTTTATTAAAGACTAATAATTTTACTCAGCCTAATAGATCTGACGAATTCGGAAATTTAAAAGGCAGTGATTATTTCATTTATAATGTGGATAAAAATAATAACGCTACAATTATAAATGTAAATAAAGGGAGCAGGTTACCACCAAATACGACTAATAATCCTAACTCACCTTTTAAGGCAAATGATAACAATGTAAAAATATGGATGTCTACATTTGTTACACCAGGTACTCTCTACGAAAAACAATACAAAGGAACATACAATAATATGAAATTTATTTTCATAATAAGTTCAGTTAATTATGGAAGTTCAGGAAAATCATATTTAATAACATATATACCTGAAATGTTAGATAATAGTATGTTTTACATGGTCCTTTGGGTGGGAATCATATTTATAGCAATTGGTTTTTTAACTTCTAAATTAGTTGCAAATTATATTTCAAAACCACTTAAGGAACTTGAAAATTGTACTATTAGAATAGCCCATAAAGATTGGACAAAACCTATTAATGTTAAAAATGAAGACGAAATAGGAAGACTAGCAACCTCAATGAATATGATGCAAAAGGAACTAAGGCGTACCGATGAGGAAGAGAAAATGTTTTTGCAAAGTATATCCCACGATTTAAAAACGCCAGTTATGGTAATTATGAGTCATGCTGAGGCTATTATTGATGGAGTATACGTGGAGTCAGTGGAGAAAAACGCTGAAATAATAAGGGATGAGGCACTAAGCCTTGAAAAAAAAGTAAAACAAATGCTATATTTGAATACCCTTGATTATGTATTAGAAAATAACTTTGAAAATATTGAAATAAATTTGCATCGCTTACTTATCCACATAATAAATAGATTTGAGGTAATTAATAACAATATAGAATGGGATTTAGACATTGACGAAGCTATTATTAATGGTAATGTGGATAAAATACAGGTTTCTATTGAAAACATACTTGATAATAGCCTTAGATATGCTAAGAGCAAAATATGTGTATCTCTAAAAAAGGAAGGTGATTTTGCAGTAATTGGGATATATAACGATGGCCCTAGTATCCCAAGTGAACATCTGTCTCATATCTTTGATAATTTCTACAAAGATAAAACAGGTAAATTCGGTCTGGGTCTTGCTATTTGCAAAAAGATCGTTAATTATTATAATGGAGAAATAGAAGTTACAAATAAGGATATTGGTGTTTGTTTTTCAATTCGATATCCCCTATAAATAAAAGAGCGATCAGCAGAAATGCTGATCGCTTTTTTATGTTACACACAATCACATAAAGCTCACACAATTATTTGATACTACTAATAGAATTGATGATTATAATCATATATATCGAGATATTAATTTTTATTACCATCAATAATCATTTAAAAAGGAGTACATTAATATGAAAAAATTAAAACTTTCAAAAGAAAAGCTGTTATTATCATTTATATTACTATTATCTGCAATATTAAATTTTGCTAATTTAGGCATAGAGGGATATGCAAATCAATATTATGCTGCTGGTGTAAAAAGTATGACACTTAGTTTTAAAAACTTCTTTTTCGTAGCTTTTGACCCAACTAGCTTTGTAAGTATTGATAAACCCCCTCTAGGTTTTTGGATTCAGGCAATCTCCGCTAAAATCTTCGGATTTAGTGGATGGAGTATTCTTCTTCCGGAGGCTCTTGCAGGTGTAATCTCAGTTTTAATAATATATATCATCGTTAAGAGGTCTTTTGGAACTAAAGCTGGTCTTCTATCAGCACTATTTCTTGCAGTAACCCCAATTTTCGTTGCTGTAAGTAGAAATAACACTTGTGATAATTTACTTGTTTTGACTCTTCTACTCGCGTGCTGGGCTATTTCTATTGCAGCGGAGAGTGGTAAACTTAAATATCTTTTAATAAGTTTAGCTGTTGTAGGAATTGGTTTTAACATAAAAATGCTTCAAGCATATATGGTGATTCCAGCTATATATATAACATATCTTTTATCAAGTGCAGTTTCTGTTAAAAAGAGAATTATCCACCTTATTTGTGGAACACTCGTTTTACTGGTTGTTTCATTCTCTTGGGCAATAGTCGTAGATTTAATACCTGCTTCAAACAGACCTTATGTGGGAAGTAGTACAAATAACTCAGAGCTAGAACTTATAATTGGTCATAATGGATTAGAAAGACTTGGAATTAGTACAAGTACCACTGGTGGTGGTAAAACACAAAGTGGTAACACTGAAAGAATGCAAGGTGGCACTCCTCCTACTGGAAATGCAAATTTTGAAAAAGGAATGCAAGGAGGTACTCCCCCTACAGGTACAAATCAAGGCGGCACCCCTCCAATAGGTGTCATGGGTAAAGGTGGTCAACCTCTGGGAGGCAACTCTAGCGCTGGCGGTGGAAGTTCTACCATGGGAGGTACTGGAAAATCTAGCATTACAAGGTTGTTTTCTAGTAATGGTATGTCTGATCAAATAATCTGGCTATTCCCTATTGCTGTCTTAGGTTTTATAGCAGCGGCACTAAAAGAAAAACTTAAACCTGCTTTTAATAACAAGAAAAAGTTAGCTTTAGTTTTATGGTCAATGTGGTTAATACCTGAATTTATATATTTTAGTTTCACAACAGGTTTATTTCATCCTTATTATTTAACTATGATGGCTCCACCAATTGCAGCACTCGCTGGAATCGGAATTGTTTCTATGTGGGCACTTTATAAAGAATCTGGATGGAAGTCTTGGATTTTGCCAGCAACACTTATTGTAGATGGATTAGTTCAGTTACTAGTTTTATCTTATTTTTACAAAACCTCAACTATAACTAAACCTTTAATGATTGCTACGGGAGTATTATGTTTTGTATCCTCAATCATACTCATTGTTCTTAAACTAATAAAAAATGAGAATTCAATGCTTAAGAAAATATTAGTAGCTACAGCTTTAATAGGACTTTTAATAACCCCTACGATTTGGTCTGGAACTACTATGTTTAAAGCTATGAGTGGAACTTTCCCATCTGCTGGATTAAGTTTATTATCTAGCTCACAAAAGGGGTCTTCAATGGGGCCTTCAATGGGTTCTTCTAGTAGTACCAGCACTTCAAAGTTAATAAAATTCTTACAGAGTCATAAAACAACTGAAAAGTATATTCTTGTTACATCATCTACAAATGGTGATGCAACAGATATAATACTTAAAACTAATGAATCTGTGATGACTTGGGGCTTTTTCGGAACTGATAAAGCAATAACACTCGCTCAGTTCAAATCCTTAGTAAAAAAAGGAGAAGTTAGATATGTAATGGTTGGCGGTGGCCAAGGTGGCAACTCAGGTAACGACATCATCACATGGGCTAAAAAGGTCGGCACACTTGTTAAAGAGAGTGAATGGAAAGATTCTACTACTACAAGTAAATCAGCAATTACACCTAATACAACCTCAACAAATAAAGTATCAACTGAAACTAGTGAAGTTTCTAAAACTTCATCTTCCACTAATAAATCAATGGGTGGTGGTGAAAGTTCCGGAGCATTATACGATTTAAAAGGTGCTGATACTACCAAATAATAATTACTTATAATTACAAATGCAGGTTCTATTTTTTAATAGAATCTGCTTCTATTAAAAAATAGTTTAAAGGAGCAAGAAGAATGGGGATAGATAAATGAAAAAAGTCCAAAACATATTAGCTACAACCTTAACTGTTATGGTTACTCTCTCAATTATAATGAATACGCTTTTATATGCATATCGTTATACCGAAAGCAAAGCAGTAAGTACTAATTCATCTTTACAGGGAAATGGAGGAATAACTCAAGGTGAATTCCGGGTAGATTCCGTTACTAAACCTCAAGGTGAATTTCAAAGAAAAGATGGAAGTAAACCTCAAGGAAATCCTCCAAATGGAGATTCCAAGAAAGCTGAAAACTAAGTTGGAGGAGATTTATGGATAAGAATAAAAAGTTTTTAAAAAAGTTTCTTATAATTGCTACTATCATATGGCTTGCCCTAATTGTTAGAATTCCTGGTTTACCCTCTGTAAATCAAGACTATAATGCCTTTTTAAGTAGGTGGTTTGATACTATAAAAACTAATGGTGGCTTCAGTGCTTTGAAAAATTCAATGGGTGATTACACTCAGCCTTATTTATATTTATTAACACTAGGAACTTATACAAATATAAATAAGTTATTCTACATAAAAATTTTGCCTTTTGTTTTCGAAATAATGGCTGCTTTTTTTATTATGAAAATTGTTAACATGAAATATAAAAATGAAAAAATAGGATATCTATCCTTTGGAATTCTACTTTTAATTCCAACAGTTATATTAAACGGGTCTGTGTGGGGTCAATGCGATATAATATACACTGCCTTTGTTATTGCTTCTATCTATTATATTCTGCGTGAAAAACCAATTACTTCAATACTATTTTATGGAATTGCATTATCTTTTAAACTACAAGCAATATTTATATTGCCATTATTTTTAATTTTATTATTTAAAAATAGAATTAAAATATACCATTTACTACTTATACCTCTAAGCTATCTAGTTTTAAGCATACCTAGCTTAATTGTGGGTAGACCTCTAAAAGATATTTTACTTACTTATGTTAATCAGTCTAGTGAATATACAAATTTAACTTATAACGCACCGTCAATATATCAATGGTTCACTAGTAGCTTTTTCAGCAATACAACTCTTATAGGTAATATAGGAATAATATTTACTCTTGTGGTTGTACTTAGTATTATTTATATAAGTGTTAGATATATAAAAGTTATCAAGTATGAAACTATTATAGAATTATCATTATTATTTGCAGTCATAGTACCCTTTTTATTACCAAGAATGCATGAGAGGTATTTCTTTATGGCTGATATAATTTCACTACTATATGCTTTTTGTTTTCCCAAGAAATTATATGTAGCTATTATCATACCTTTGATATCATTATTCTGCTATCTACCATTTTTATATAATACCTCAACTGATTCAATAGTTGATCTTTCTATAGTATTATTTATAATTATAATTGATTTACTCTATTCCTTTAGAATTCATCTAATTAATGGAAGGAGGCAACAATAATGAGAGCCAATATTCTTATGTATCATCAAAAGCTAATTCATTTAAATCTCTATCATTATAAGTAAATTAATTTACTTATAATGATAGAGATTGTGTATAATGGTATTAATGAAAAAAATTCAATATAAAGGAGATAATAACAATATGAATACAATAAGCTCTTCTCAAAACTCAGTAAGTGCATATACTCAAAACGAAAAAATTCTTAAGGCATTGGAAACGGCTAAAATTCAAGAACAAAAAAAAGAAACACAAGATGATTCAATCAAGATCAGTCAACAAGCACTTCAAGCTCTCGGTAACACAACACAAACAACAAGTACAAGCACAATTAATCCTTTAGATAAACTAGTAAGCGATGGGACCATTACTCAGAAGCAATCCGATGCAATTCAAAGTGCTTTTCAATCAAAAGGAAAAGCCATTCAATCTTCGGGAGTCTATACTAGTAGACCTGTAAACCCTTTAGATAGTTTAGTAACTTCTGGAACAATTACTCAGGATCAAGAAACAAAAATTCAGAGTGCTTTCCAAGCCGCAATGAAACTAGCTAAACCTCAATCAAAAGACCCAGCAACATCTACTTTAGATTCCTTAGTAACTTCTGGAACAATTACTCAGACTCAAGAAGATGCTATAATTAAAGCCTTAGAAGCATCCATGAAAGCGAGTCAATCAGATTCAGATAAATCAAAAACAAACCCATTAGATAGTCTAGTAACATCTGGAGCAATTACCCAATCTCAAGAAGATGCTATAATTAAAGCCTTAGAAGCATCCATGAAAGCGAATCAATCAGATTCAGATAAGTCAAAAACGAACCCATTAGATAGTTTAGTAACATCTGGAGCAATTACACAATCTCAAGAGGATGCTATAATTAAAGCCTTAGAAGCATCCATGAAAGCAAGTCAATCAGCTTCAGATAAGTCAAAAATTACAAAGACAAACCCATTAGATAGTTTAGTAACATCTGGAGCAATTACACAATCTCAAGAGGATGCTATAATTAAAGCCTTAGAAGCATCCATGAGAGCGAGTAAATCAGATTCAGATAAATCAAAAACGAACCCATTAGATAGTTTAGTAGCTTCTGGCACAATTACTCAAGACCAAGAAACATCAATTAAAAGTGCATTTGAGGCAGCAATGTAGTATACCCTTTTATAATTTTTTAAGATTAACAAATAAAGTTAAGGAGATAATAATATGAGTATTTCAGCAATTACATCAACTTCAACATCCACTGTAGCGACCAGTAGTAACAATAATAGTAGCCAGCTCGAGTCACAGCTGGCAAGTCTTAATGCTCAATTAAAAGAAGTAAATTTAAGTAAAGATGATGAAAAAACAAAAAAAGCAAAAGCTCAGGTAATTGAAGCTAAAATACAACAAGTCCAAGCACAAATTCAAGAGCAGAGTGCTAGTAAAACGGGACAAACCTCAAGTAATAAAGTAGACCCCTCAAAAGATGTTAACAAAAGTTCAACTCTAAATAAAGCTAATTCAGCAAAGTCTACTAATGATAATATAATCGATGTTTACGCTTAAATAATAATTATTTTTAACCAAATACAAAGTCTATATCTTATTTTATAATAATTAAGATATAGGCTATTTTATTTGGCTATATTTTTGCTTCATATCACATAAAGTTCACATATTAATTTGATACTGATGATACATTTTGACCTTATAATTTTAATTATAGAGAAACATTAAAAAATGAAGGGAATGATAATAATGAGTAATGGAATTGTTTATTCTTTAGTAGTGCCTTTATATAATGAAGAACTCGTTATAAATGAAAGTTACAAAAGATTAAAATCCGTCATGGATAGTACACAGGAGACATATGAAATTTTGTTTGTCAATGATGGAAGCCACGACGCAACTAGAGATATGGCAGAAAATATATGTAGAAAAGATAAAAATATAAAACTTTTAAACTTCTCAAGAAACTTTGGACATCAAGCTGCAATAACTGCAGGAATGAAAGAATCCATAGGTGATGCAGTAATAGTAATTGATGCAGACCTTCAAGACCCTCCTGAAGCTATAATAGACATGATTAAGAAATGGAAAGAAGGCTTTGATGTTGTATATGGTAAAAGAGTTAAACGGGTGGGCGAAAGCTTTTTCAAGAAATTTACAGCTAGTGCCTTCTACAGAATACTTAGAAGCTTAACAAGTGTGGATATTCCAGTGGACACTGGAGATTTCAGGCTAATAGACCGGAAAGTATGTGATGCTCTAAATTCATTACCCGAAAAAAATAGATTTATAAGAGGTCTAGTTAGTTGGGTTGGCTATAAACAAACCTTTGTAGAATTTGTACGCCAAGAAAGATTTGCTGGTGAGACAAAATATTCTCTTAAAAAGATGCTTACATTAGCTCTTGATGGTATAACCTCTTTTTCTTACAAACCATTAGTAATTGCTGGTTACTTCGGAGCATTTACAGGTTTAATAGGTACTTGTTTATTAATAGGTAGCATTATAACCTCAGCGATTAACCACAGTAATATATTAACTTTAGGACTAATTCTTTCAATTACCCTAATGATGTTTGGCATTATGTTTTGTTTTCTTGCGATAATTGGACAATATATTGGTAGAATTTCCGATGAGAGTAAAGGGAGACCATTGTATATAATCTCAAGTAGACTAAGTTACAACGAGCTTAAAAATACTGTTACTTTTAAAGGTAACAGATCTTCTGAAATATATGATTTAGTAATTAATACAAAAGGTGAGGTAATAAATAATTAATTGTAATATAAATAAAACCCCTAAAAATGATACAACTATCACCTTTAGGAGGTTTATTTATATGGTTTATTTAGAGGGACAATATACAAATACTAATTAAATGACTCTATCCTTATTATACTTTCTACTTTATTTACACTTTCCAGTTTCACTATTTCCTCTAATGATCTTTTTATGTTCTTTTCTGAACTTTTATGTGTAATAAATGCTAGTGTTGCATGATGTTGATGTGCTACATCTTGAGTAATTGATACAACGCTAACATTGTTTTTCCCAAATATTGTAGCTGTATCTCCTAAAACCCCTGCTTTATCTTTAAAATCAAGTCTGATATAAAATTCAGATTCATTATCGCAAGATTTTTTAATTTCTTTAAAATCAGCTTTATCATTTAGAGCCTTAACATCAGATGGTGCTACATTGTTTCTTAGTATGGATATTATATCACCTACAACTGCACTCCCAGTTGGCAGATCTCCTGCCCCTTTTCCATATAACATTAATTCTCCAACTGCGTTTCCTTTTATTAGAATTGCATTAAAAGCATCATTTACATTTGCCATTGGGTGACTTGATGGTACTAGGGTTGGGTGTACTCTTAGCTCTAGTTTATTATTTTCTTCTTTTGCAATTGCTAAAAGTTTTATTGTATATCCGAATTGCTTTGTATATTCTATATCAATATCACTAATATTTCTTATTCCTTCCCTATAAATACAATCATGATCAACTTCTGTTCCAAAAGATAGCGAAGCCATTATCGCAAGCTTATAGACAGCATCATAACCATCAACATCAGAGGTTGGATCCGCTTCAGCATAACCCTTCTCTTGAGCCTCTTTTAATGCATCATCAAAGCTACTTCCATCTAGTGTCATTTTGCTTAATATATAATTTGTTGTTCCATTTATTATTCCAGTTATCTGCTCAATTCTATTTGCCGTAAGACTCTCATTAATTTCTCTTATTATCGGAATTCCACCAGCCACACTTGCTTCATAATAAAATAATACATTTTCCTGCTTAGCTATTTTAAATAACTCTTTACTCCAGTTTGCAATAACTAATTTATTAGCAGTTACAATATGTTTTTTTGCCTTCATTGCCCGTATCATATACTCCTTAGCTTCACTACGTCCACCGATAAGTTCGACAACAATTTTTATACTTTCATCATTTATAATATCATCAATATTATCTGTTAGCATTTCCTTCGGCACCACAATATCTCTTTTTTTATTAATATCTTTTACAAGTATTTTAGCTACCTCTATTTCATAATTTGATCGCTTCATTATTTCTTTTTTATTTTCTAGGAGTATCTTCCATACCCCTGTTCCAACATTTCCAAAACCTAAAATTGCTATCTTTACCTTTTCCATGCTAAGCTCCCCTTTCCTAAACCTTTATATAAAACACCATTCATAGTGCCTATAAAATTTATTTAAAAATTGAAAAAACTCTATTATATAATAGGTTAATTCTATTATATAATAGAGTAATCCTATATAATGTTAAGTATTCTATTTATATGTTAAGGATCTTTTCAATTTGTATTTGCATTTCATTCTTTTCACAGACAACTTTGTGAAGCACAGGTTTTGTTTCTAGATCCTTTATACCTGCTGGAATATCGCCATTTGTTATTTTACTAAGTTCCTTTATTAATTCAAAGTCATTTAACCCAATGTATCTTTTATCTATTGATTTCATAACATCTGGTGTAAATTTATATGGGCTCGCAGTGGACACAATCACTGTCTTTGTAGTATCCTCTGTTTCCTTTAAGTATTTTTGATATACCGCATAAGATACTGCAGTGTGTGTATCAATTACATAATTAGTAGTTTTGTAAACCTCAGTTATAGCACTTTGAGTATCATTTTCAGTTGCATAACCACCAAAGAAGTCCTTTAACTCTTTTTTCATGTTATCGTCAATCTCATATTTACCGTCTTTTTTAAGATTATCCATAAGACTTTTTATTTTTCCTGAATCATTGCCACTTATTGCATACAGAAGTCTTTCAAGGTTACTTGAAATCAATATATCCATTGAGGGAGACATAGTAATTACAAAATCCCTTACTCTATCATATATACCGGTATTTATAAAATCATATAAAACCTTGTTTTCATTTGAAGCACATATTAGTTTTTTAATTGGTAATCCCATTTTCTTTGCGTAATATCCTGCTAATATGTCACCGAAATTTCCAGTAGGAACACAGAAATTTATCTCTTCCCCTATTTTGATCTCACCACTATTACGAAGCTGAGTATATGCGTAGAAATAATATACAACCTGAGGTATTAACCTTCCAATATTTATTGAATTAGCTGATGAGAACATTTTATTATTATCGTCTAATCTCTTAAGAAGACTCTCATCTGTAAGCATCTGTTTAACTCCATTTTGTGCATCATCAAAGTTTCCCTCAATTCCTATGACAAAGGTATTATCTCCAGTTTGCGTTAACATTTGCTTTTTTTGAATTGCACTTACACCTTGTTGTGGGAAAAAGACGATTATCTTTGTGCCATCTACATTTGCAAAACCTTCGAGAGCCGCTTTCCCAGTATCACCAGATGTAGCAGTAAGAATAACCATTTCTTTATCAATGTTTAACTTTTTCACTGCATTTTTTAATAAATAAGGTAATATTGATAAGGCCATATCCTTAAATGCAAGAGTTGGTCCATGGTATAATTCTAAAAAATATGATCCACCATGTTTTGAAAGTGGTGCAATAGCCAACGTATCAAATTTTTCATCGTAAGCCTTGTCTATAGACTCAAGTAGTTCTTTTTCATCATAATCAGTTAAAAATTCCTTCATAATAGTGAATGCTAATTCCTTATAATCCATATGATTTAATTCTTCAAGGCCTATAGTTAGTTTTGGTATTGATGTTGGTACAAAAAGTCCTCCATCCTCGCTAAGTCCCTTTGCAATAGCTTCTGCTGATTTTACTAGTTTTTCATTTCCACGTGTACTTTTATAATATATTTGTTCCATAATATTAACCCTCCTATATATCACCTTTTATAAAATAATCCATTAACTTATATCCCTCTGGAAAATATAAACCTGTCTCTTTAGCTGTAAATTCATTATAAGCGCCATTTAGGTTGTCCTTTTCATTATTGCTTTGATATATCAAAAATGGGACTGGCTCACTTGTATGTGTTCTGAGAGATAGTGGTGTAGGATGGTCAGGTAGTATAATCATTCTATAATCTTCCCCTATTCTCTCCATCTCATCTTTAATAACCTTTACTATCTGATTATCAATAAGTTCTATAGCTTTGTATTTATTTTCTATCTCAAATCTATGACCACATTCATCTGGTGCTTCAACATGAATATAAACAAAATCATTTCCATTTGCCATTTCATCAAGGGCTGCTTTTGCTTTACCTTTAAAATTAGTATGAATATTTCCAGTAGCACCTTCTACATCAATAACATCCATACCTGAGCACATTCCTATGCCTTTTATTAAATCAACTGCAGAAATTACTGAACCTTTTAATTTATATTTTTCATAAAAGCTAGATAATAGAGGTTTCTTTCCTTCACCCCAAATCCATATTGAATTAGCTGGTTTTAGTCCCCTTGCAACTCTTTTTTTATTTATATCATGCTCGGTTAAAAATTTATAACTTTTTTTCGTCATTTCCTCTATTATTTCGCTGCCAGTTCCCTTAGGCATATAATCCTTCACCTTTTGGCCTAGAATATCGTGGGGTGGTGTAAGATCCCACGCATAAGGTCCATTATCCCATATCATAAGATGCCTGTAGCTAATGCCAGGATAAAATTTAATAATCTCGGTGCCTAAATACTCACTTAATGCTTTTATTAATACCTCTGCTTCTTCAGTTGTAATTTCATCTGAACTATGGTCTATCATAATTTTTTCTTCATATACTTCATCATCTGACACTGTTACCAAATTACATCTAAAAGTAATATCTGTATCTAACATGGACACTCCCATACTTGCCGCTTCAAAGGGCGAACGTCCACTATAATACACAAACGGATCATATCCAAAAACTGCCATGTTTGCCGTATCACTTCCTGCAGGCATACCCTCTGGCACAGTTTTAACAGTGCCTTGTATGCCGTGCTTTGCCATATAATCGAAAGTAGGTGTATTTGCATATTGAAGAGGTGTTTTGTTATCTAGTTGTGCTACAGGGTAATCTGACATTCCATCTCCAAGTACTACTATGTATTTCATATTAACGCTCCTTCTAATAATTTTTATTTTATAATTGCTTGATATGTGCTTTGGTCTTTTTTTATTGTTAAATTATTACTATTTATATGTATATAAAAAAACTGCTTTCAGGTAAGAAAGCAGTTTTCAATATTACAATTCGTAAAAAACTGGTTTCTTATTGCTCAGAACTAGGGTTCTGCAGGAATTGACACCGTTGCATTCAACTTAGAATATCGGTTGTCGGGTTTCATAGGGCCAGTCCCTCCACCTCTCTAAATAAGAAATTTATTAAATTTTATTTGTTTTTTATTGTAACTCATAGAGAATTAATTGTCAATGCAAATATATATCTATTAACTGTAATTAATAAATATTATATTTGCAATTATTGTATTTATACTTTATTCTATTATAAAACTGATTGGGGGCTACTATGGAAATTGATAAGAAAGAAGTATTAAGATATTTGGGTTACAAAAATCAAAAAATAGATAAAAATATTACTGATCTAATTGATATTTGCTGCAAAGAAATAATTGATATATGTAGTAAACATTCCGTATATGAAATTTTTGATATAGAAAGAAAAAATAATCAAATTTTCCTCTTGGGTAGCACTTTAGTTTTAAAAGATAAAGACATAAAAGATCTTCTATTAGGCTGCGAAAAGTGTGTTGTCATGGCTGCAACATTAGGCGCAAAAGTTGATAGCACAATAGCTTACTACTCAAGATTTGATATTACAAAGGGTGTAATCATGGATGCCTGTGCAAGCACGGCAATAGAATATGTATGTGATGAAGTACAAGATGAAATTATGAAAAACGCATTAAAGGATAATTTACATATTACAACTAGGTATAGCCCAGGTTATGGAGATTTCGCTATTGATAATGGAGCAGAAATATTAAATATATTGGATGCCTATAAAAAAATAGGGCTATCTATTACAGAAAATAGTATAATGTTACCAAGGAAATCAGTAACCGCACTTATAGGACTTAGTAAAACTTTAAGTTCAAAAAAGCATAGTGGATGCGCAGATTGTAAAAATATAGATTGTGAATTCAGAAAGGATGGTGGGTTTTGTGAATAAAAAGGATCTTGTGAGTAAAAAGATAAATTTTAATAATTTTTTATTATTTGACGGTGCTATGGGTACAATGCTCCAAAAATATGGAATCCAAAGAGGTGAACTGCCAGAAAGCTATAATGTATTACACCCAGATATAATTGAAAAAATACATATAGAATACCTAAATGCAGGAAGCGACGTCATAACCACTAATACATTTGGCGCAAATAGATATAAACTTAAAAGCACATTATACAGCGTAGAGGATATTGTTGGAAGTGCTGTGAGAATAGCAAAAGGCGTTGCCAGTGATAAACTCGTTGCACTTGATATTGGCCCTATAGGGCAATTAATGGAGCCACTTGGAACATTATCATTCAATGATGCATATGAAACTTTTGCAGAGCAAATTAAAATAGGTGCTAGAGAAGGCGCAGATATAATACTAATTGAGACAATGTCAGACATTTATGAAGCGAGAGCCGCTATTCTTGCAGCAAAGGAAAATAGCAGCCTGCCAGTAATATGTACAATGTCTTATCAAGATGATGGAAGAACCTTAACGGGTACGGACCCAATAACTATGGTTAATGTAATCCAAGGTCTTGGAGTAGATGCACTTGGTGTAAATTGTTCTCTAGGACCAAATGAAATGCTTCCAATAATTACAGATATCCTTAAGTACTCAAGCCTTCCAGTTATAGTTCAACCTAATGCAGGTCTTCCTAAGCTTAAAAACGGAGAGGCAGTATATGATGTTCATGCACATGAATTTGCTCAATATGCAAAAATCATGGCAGAAATGGGTGTCACAATTTTAGGCGGATGCTGTGGAACCACGAGTGATCACATAAAAGCTATAAAGGATGTTATTTGCGAATTACACCCTGTAAAACGTGATGTTAAAAGAATTACAGCAGTTAGTTCACCCTCTTTGACAGTAGTACTTGGGGAAAAAATAAGAGTTATTGGTGAGCGAATAAATCCTACAGGCAAAAAAAAGCTTAAAGAGGCTTTAAAAAATAACAATTTAGACTATATACTGCAAGAAGCTATTAATCAAAGGGATGCAGGTGCGGATATACTAGATGTAAATGTTGGGCTTCCTGAAATTGACGAGCTTGAAGTTATGGTCCGTACAATAAAAGAACTTCAAAGTGTAGTAAATCTTCCACTTCAAATTGATAGTGTTAGACCTGATGTAATTGAAGCCGCAGTTAGAATATATAATGGTAAACCACTAATAAATTCTGTTAATGGTAAAGACGAGATAATGGATTCCATATTCCCAATAGTTAAAAAGTATGGTGCATGTGTAATAGGACTCACCATTGATGAAGATGGCATTCCAAATACAGCTGAAGGTAGACTTAAAGTAGCTGAGAGGATTGTAAGCCGTGCTATGGAATACGGAATAGATAAATCAGATATTATAATAGATTGCCTTGTTTTAACTGCATCAGCTCAGCAAAGTGAGGTTAAGGAGACTATTCGTGCGGTCCAGCTTGTTAAAAGCACACTAGGGGTTAAAACTACTCTTGGAGTAAGTAATGTATCTTTTGGTTTACCTCAAAGAGGGATATTAAATAGAACCTTTCTTGCCGCAGCTTTAACTGCTGGACTTGATGCCCCAATACTCAATCCTCTATCTGAGGATATGATGTCAACTATTAATGCATTTAATGTTTTATGGAATAAAGATATTGCATCAGCGAAATATATAGACGTTTATTCATCATTTGAGGGAAAATCGGAAGCTAAAGAAATTGGTACAGCTAAAGATTTAAAGAGTATTATTATTGATGGTCTGAAGGAAGAGGCCTCAAAAATAACAAAAGAACTTTTAAAAACTATGACTGAAATGGAAGTTGTGAATACTTATTTAATCCCATCACTTGATATTGTTGGTAAAAAATATGAAAGTGGAGAAATTTTTCTTCCTCAGTTATTACAATCAGCCGAAACAGTTAAAAAATCTTTTAAAATAATTAAAGAAAGAATGATGTCAAGTGCAGATAAAAAACTTAGCAAAGGCACAATTGTGCTTGCGACTGTTAGGGGCGACATACACGATATCGGAAAAAATATAGTTAAAATATTACTCGAAAATTATGGTTTTGAGGTAATAGACCTTGGTAAAGATGTACATGAAGATGTGGTTGTTAATGCAGTTCGTAGTGGTAATATTAAATTAGTTGGTTTAAGCGCTCTTATGACTACGACAGTTAGGAGCATGGGTGAAACAATAAAAGCGCTTCGGGATAATAATTTGGATTGCACCGTTCTTGTAGGAGGCGCAGTTTTAAATGAAGAGTATGCAAAAATGATAGGAGCGGATTATTACGCAAAAGATGCAACACAAACTGTAAAATTCGCTAGAAAATTATTTAAGTGCGAATAATTTCTTGTGTATTATTTGAATTACAAAAACCGGCCTTTGAGGGTCGGTTTTTTAATATATTGCTTTTATATATTTATTTTACTTTGAGCAAACTCTTTTTTTATTTTAGAAAGCAAATCACTGCTGGTAATAACATCATATCCCGTACAGGCCAGTGCCATTGCTCCTATAATTAAAGAATTATGGGCCGGCTCCGTAATTGTTGCTTTAGCCATTTCCTTAGTATGTAAATCTAAGTCTGGATTACCTATTCCGAGTAATGGATGTATGGCCGGCACAATATAACTTACATTGCCCATATCTAATGATCCAATATTCTCTGGTGGATTAATATCCGTTATGCCAAGCATTCTCAAATTTTCATTAAATGATTCAGATAGATTCTCATTTGTATTCATATCATCAAAGGGGGATTCATATAAACTAATCTCCAGACTTGCCCCGGTCATAAGTGCTGCACCACTTGCAATGTTTTTTACCTTCTGAATTACCTCTTTCAAATAACTCTTTTTTGGGGCCCTTACATAAAACTTAGCAACAGCCTTATCCGGTACTATATTAGCAGCTTTGCCCCCTTCACTTATAATCCCATGTATCCGTACATCAGGCGTTACATGCTGCCTTAAGGCATTTACACCATTAAACATTAATATAACCGCGTCCAGTGCATTAATTCCGTTTTCAGGTGAGCTTGCTGCATGACTAGACTTTCCTGTAAATTCAAATTGAAGTGCTTCCATTGCCAAGGCCGGTCCACTTTTACAAGTTTTACCGTATGGGTGCATCATCATAGCAACGTCAACATTATCAAATACTCCATGTCGCGCCATGTCAATTTTTGCACCATTTGTTTCTTCAGCGGGGGTACCATAAACCTCTATTTTACCACCTACTTTTCCTATAACCTTACTTAAAGCTATGGCTGCACCAGCACTAATTGTGCCAATCATATCATGTCCACAACCATGACCTATCCCTGGTAATGCATCATATTCACACAGAAAAGCAACAACTGGTCCTTTTAGATTGCTATCATATACTGCTTTAAATGCGGTTTTTCTATTTTCTATACCAATTTCAACTTTGAAAGAATGTTCTGACAATAAAGATGTTAATTTTTCAACAGCCTTAAATTCTTCGTCACCTAATTCTGGGTTATGATAAATGTAATCGTTTATCTCCCACAGTCTTTCTTTTATGCTTTTGACTTCTGCAATAATTTGATTTTTCATTTTGTTATACCCCTTTTTATAAAAACAACCAACAAATTGTTGGTTGTTTTTGCATTGAATAACATATAATATTTGCATATTCATTGCATACTTATTCAATTATGAATATGTTACTAATTAAATGATTCTATTCTTATTATACTTTCTATCTCATTAACATTTTGTAATCCTTCTATTTTTTTAAGTGAATTCCTTATGTTTTTTTCTGCACTTTTATGGGTAATGAATGCTAATAGTACATGGTCTTTATGAACTACATCTTGAGTAATGGAAGTAATGCTTACATTATTATTTCCAAAAATTGCAGCTGTATCACCTAAAACCCCTGCTTTATCTTTAACATTAAGTCTAATATAGAATTCTGATTCATTTTCTCCTGATTCTTTCACTTCCTTAAAATCAGCGACCTCATTTATGACCAATAAATCGGAAGGTTTTACATTATTTCTTAATATTGATATTATATCACCTACAACTGCACTGCCAGTTGGCATATCTCCCGCTCCTTGTCCATAAAGCATTAATTCTCCAACTGCATTGCCTTTTATTAAAATAGCATTAAATGCATCATTTACATTTGCCATTGGATGAGTAGATGGTATTAGTGTAGGATGTACTCTTAGCTCTAATTTGTTATTCTCTTCCTTAGCTATAGCTAGAAGTTTTATTGTATAACCAAATTTTTTAGCATACTCTATATCAACCGCACTAATCTTGCTTATACCTTCCCTATAGATGCAATCATGATTTACCTTGGTTCCAAATGATAAAGAAGCCATTATAGCAAGCTTATAGACAGGATCAAAGCCTTCAACATCCGATGTTGGATCAGCTTCTGCATAACCTTTCTCTTGGGCCTCTTTTAATGCCTGCTCAAAGCTAATTCCTTCTATGGTCATTTTACTTAATATATAATTAGTTGTGCCGTTTATAATTCCAATTATCTGCTCAATTCTGTTTGCTGTAAGACTCTCAGTAATTTCGCGTATTATTGGAATTCCACCAGCCACGCTTGCCTCATAATAAAATAATACATTTTCCTCATCAGCTATTTTAAATAACTCTTCGCTCCAATTTGCAATAACTAACTTATTAGCAGTTACAATATGTTTTTTAGCTTTCATTGCTCGTATCATATATTCCTTGGCTTGATCTCGTCCACCAACAAGTTCAACCACAATTTTTATATCCTCGTCATTTATTATTTCATCAATACTATCTGTTAATATGCCCTTAGGTATAACAATATCCCTTTTTTTATTTATATCTTTTACTAGTATTTTAGCTACCTCTATATCGTAATTTGAACGTTTCATTATTTCCTTTTTATTTTCTTGTAGTATTTTCCACACGCCTGTTCCAACATTTCCAAAACCCAAAATTGCTATTTTCACTTTTTCCATATTAATTTCCTCCTTTAATTTTATATTTATTATTACAGCCCTTAAGATGATAATCAGCTACGCAGATGATAATTAATTATCAAATGCATGATAAACAGCCCTAATTGCATTTTCAAAATCCTCATTTTCTACACCAATAATGATGCTTAATTCACTTGACCCTTGATTAATCATTCTAATATTTATATCACATTTTGATAATGCACTAAATACTTTAGCGGATATTCCTTTTGTTTTTATAATACCTTCTCCAACCACCGCTATTAATGCCATATTAGGATGGGTTATTAATGTATCTGGACTACACTGACATTCGATTTCTTCTAATATTTTATCAATTTTATTGTCAAGTTCTGAATCGTCAATTACTAGTGATATTGAATCTATCCCTGATGGAATGTGCTCAAAGGATACATTATTATTTTCAAGAATTGAGAGAATTCTGCGACAGTACCCAATATCCTTGTTCATAAGTGTCTTTTCAATTGCTATAACTGTAAAATCTTTTTTTCCTGCTATCCCAGTAATATTTCCAGGTTTAGCTTCTAGTTTATCATTTAATATAAACGTTCCTTTTTCTAGTGGATCATTAGTATTTTTTATATTAATTGGAATCCCTTCATTTTTAACGGGGAAAATAGCCTCTTCATGAAAGACTTTTGCCCCCATATATGAAAGTTCTCGAAGTTCCTTATATGTTACCTCTTTGATAGGTTTGGGATCATGAACGATGTTTGGATCCGCCATTAAGAAGCCTGACACATCTGTCCAGTTCTCATATACTATTGCCCCTACACCTTTAGCAATTATTGCCCCGGTAATGTCTGATCCACCTCTTGAAAATGTTTTTATTTTGCCATCTGGGTCAGAACCATAAAATCCTGGTATTACTGCTTTCTTACCCTTTGATAATCTACTCCTTATAGCATCATATGTTGCAGTCTCATCTAAACGTCCACTTTTTTTAAAAATAATAATTTCAGCAGCATCAATAAATTCATACCCCAAGTGCTCGGCTAATATCAAACCATTTAGATATTCTCCTCTACTTGCCACAAAGTCTTCTGAGGCTCCATCAATTATTTTTTCCTTAAGTTCCCTTAAATATTTTGACATATCAATTGAAAGTTTTAATTCACTACACAAAGTAGTATATCTTTCTTCAATTAATTTCAATAATTCATCAAATGGTAGTGATTTTTTCACATGTTGTTGGCATAAATACAAAAGATCAGTAATTTTATAATCTCCTTTACCCCTCTTCCCTGGAGCTGATGGCACAACAAAACACCGTCTATCATCCGCCAAAACAATTTCTTTCACCTTTTGGAATTGAATACTATCACATAATGAACTGCCACCGAATTTTGAAACTATAACTTCCATAACTTTACCCCCTATATATTACCTATGTATTACTTATGTATTACCTTTTATTACCATGTCTAGTTTTTATCACATACTTATTCTTTAGCTATAATTACCTTATCTCTTTATTACTATCATAAATTAGTATTGAATTAATTATACTCGTTTTTTCTATAATGTCACCAAATATTATGAACATTTAACTCTAGAAGCTATATTTAATGATTTTACTATCAAAATTAGGATGGTTATAGATTTAAATTAATATTTATGCATAGTTAACAAATATTACACACTTTCTTCATTATATTGTCATATTTATATGTTATTGTTAAATTGTAAACTCATAAATTGGAGTGAAGTCCCCCTTTACTTTAATAATAAAAGCTGCGAATTATAATTCACAGCTTTTTCATTTTTAAATAGTCTATTAGTTTATAATATTTACTTTTATATTATTTACTTCCTATCTAAATTTCAGGTTCTACATGAACCACAACCTCTGTAATATCAAGCTCACTTTTCAATCTCGCTTCAACCTCTTCAGTGATACTGTGGCCTTCAATTACACTTAATTCCGCACTAACTCTTACTATTACATCAATGAGGATATTATTCCCATTAACGCGAGCTCTAATGTCCCTCACCTTTTTAACACCTGAGACCTTATTTATGCATTGAGTTATACTATATAATTTTTCTCTATTAAAACCATCTGTCAAGTTATGTGTTGCCTCTCTAAAAATCTCCCAGCCAGTCTTTATAATTAATATTCCAACTATAACTGCAGCTAATGGATCTATCCAAGGCAAGCCAAATTGAGAAGCAACAATTCCAACAGTTGTTCCTATACTAACCCATGCATCTGAAAGGTTATCTTTAGCAGCAGCCATAAGCCCAGAACTATTTATTTTAATAGCGATTTTTTTATTATATCGATACACTATGTATATCACTACTGCGCAAATAACCCCAACTAAAGCTGCCTTTAAGTCTGGAACCTGCGTTTTAAAGAAAATAATAGAGTGAGCTGCGTTATATAAAACATCCATCCCTACACCTATCATAATCAAGGAGGAAATAAGTGATGCAATAGTCTCCGCTCTAAAATGACCATATAGATGATCATCATCAGCTGGCTTTCTTGATATTTTTAATCCAATTAAAACAGCCAGCGACGCAACTATATCTGTTGTATTATTTAGTCCATCTGCTATTAGAGCCTTTGAACTAGCTAAGTAGCCAACCCCTAGCTTTAATGCAGCCAATACGATATAAGCAAGAATACTTATACGAGCGCCTCGTTCTGCAATCTTTAGATTATTATATTTTTCTTCCATGTTTTAACTCCTAACAGCATAAATTCTCCAACGAAATTGCATAAAAAATAACCATCCTATTTTTTAGCAACTATTAATACTCTTTACTTTGCTTAGCCTATTTTTATACTGGTCATAGACATAGAGCCATGCTGTATACCCTTATATATAAAATTAACCTCATCAGATTCTTCCTGCAACCCAGCTATATAAAGCAATGGTAAATAATGCTCTTTAGTCGGAACAGATAATTGAGCACTCTTCCCTAGATTTTGATAGGATATAATATTATCATGTTTTCTATTTACTACAGCTTGACAAATATAGTTATCAAATTCAGTTGCCCATTGAAATGGAGACGCATTCATATTATAATCCATTATCCCTAAGTTATGCACTATATCTCCACTGCCTATTATTAAAATTCCCTGCTCGCGTAGCTTTGATAGTTTTCTGCCAAGGTTATAATGATGTTGTTCATCTCCTAATTTATTTAAACTCATTTGAAATACAGGAATATCAGCCTTAGGATACATATGCGAAAGTACTGACCATGCACCATGGTCGAGTCCCCATTTTTCAGTAAGCATAACCTTTGAATTCTTTAGTTCCTTAGACACCATCTCAGCGTACTTTTTAGAACCAGTTGGGTTATATTTGAGATTATATAGTTCCTCAGGAAAACCATAAAAATCATAGATCTGCTTAGGTGAATCCGAAGCCGTAATATATGTACCATTTGTTTCCCAATGAGCAGAAATCACTAAAATTGCTTCTGGTTTTGGTATATTTTGCGTTGATTTACTAAGTGCTTGTGTATATTCATTATGGAGCACTGCATTCATAGGACTTCCGTGCCCAATAAATAATACTGGCATCTTTTTATTCATTAATAACGACCCCCTATTTATTCTATTAAACACTATTTATTCTATTAAATTACTATGTACTAAAATAATTTGCCATTGTAGTTAACTTTACTTTTGTTATTTTAATTCGTTTATCCTTTTATATTACAAATTTAACTAAGAATTTAGTATTTTCTGATGTACTTTCTACTGATATACTGCCATTATTATGCTCCACTAATTGTTTAGTAATATATAACCCATACCCATGTTCACCTTTTTCCTTAGTTTTTGTGGAAAACCCCTTTTCAAAAATTTTTTTTATTGTTTCTTCTTGAATGACATCTCCATTATCTGCTATTTCAATACAAAACTCGCTATTATCCAAAAAAGTATTAATAGATATTTCCTTATTTTCAGTAGTTGATTTTAACCTGAATGCCTCAAATGCATTATCTACAATATTGCTAATGATACTTATTAATTCATCCTCCCTAATTTTCAACAAACTAAAAGGTTCATTAATTATTACTTTGAACTCTATTCTATTTTTCATTGCGTAGTTACTTTTTATTGATAACAAACCATCTATATAATCATTTCCCGTATCTAAATATCTAAATGATAAATGAATTATGTCTGAAAGTTTTGATACATATTCTTTTATTCGCTCAACGGTATTGGGTTTGTTCAAGCAACATAATGCTTGTATAACATTTATATGATTAGCATAATCATGTTTTTCTTGTCTAATAATACTAATTATTTCTTCCATGTTTGAAATTTGGTGCTCTTGAACTTTATATTTACTATTTATATTCATAATTTTTTCTCTTTCTTTTAAGTTTAAAAATGCAATTATCGAAAAAGCAAAAAATATACTAAAGATTATCATATTATACGTCTTGTTATTCCCAATACCTAAAACACTAAATATTAAAATATATATAAATAGGTTGAAAATTCCAATTTGTATTAAAAATTCTGAATAAAGAGAATTCTCTTTATTAGGTAATTTATCTTTAAAATGTACATTATATTTTAATAGTAAGACGACAATAAATATCTGTAGTAATTTGCTTCCAATTAAAAAAATTAATAAGTATTTAGAAACAGTCAAGATTTGATTCAACTCCACTTTAAGTATAGAAACTTCAATGAATTGAATTAAAGTTTCTGTAGTAAATATTATTGTAAAAAATAAAGAAAATATGATTGTCGACGAATAAAGACTTATTTTTGTAATAAATGTTAATAGTAATATAGAAATTACTATTATAATTAGTGTATGATACAAATTATTAACAAAATGTGTACTCAAACTAGTTGCAACAACGTATATTATACAAAACAACCCGGATTTTATTTTATTCTCAATTACATACTTCTTTTGATTAGTAAAGGAGCTAAAAACTCCTAATAATATTAATGCTTCTAAGATATCAAGTATTATTTCTCTAGTCATTTTTATCTTCTCCTCAATAAAGCATTGACTTTTGTACTATTGTATATATTCTACATAACTTACCATATTCCTTCATACTTTAATATATATATTGCAAAAATATGATTCATACCATCATCAACTTCATCTAAATAATGATTATAAATATGCTTGTCCACCTCGTAGCTTAGCATAACAACTCTGTGTTATCTCTTATTAACCTATTAATATAGAAAAAGTGGTAAAAATTTTAAATATATATTTGTAAACGTTTAAAGGTTTATATATATCTTCGTAGAATACTATAATAGGGAGATGATAATATGTCTAAAATAATTAAAAATGAAATCATATGTAAAAAGTGTGGTAAAATTTTCCCCAATTATGGTATCATATTTTGTGATACTGACATTTTAAAATCAAGCATATTACAAAGTAATACAGTTAAATGTCCTCATTGCGCTAATCTAACCCTTTGCACTAAAGAAAACATGCTGATAACTACCAAAGAAGGGACTTTTAATGCCTCAACATTTTAATATCCAATTTTGCTATTTTGTTAATTTCTGTATTATAATATTACTTTAATTTATTAATTATTACCTGTACTAATTTTACATAATATGGTATAATTAACAAGGTAACCTCTTTTAATTTGAGATGCAGAGCGCTGATTTTAAATCGTGCCCTGCAATTTTTATTTATTTCTTTAATCTTAAAATAGACACCCTTACGAAAGAGTGCCTTTAATTATATTATTTAATTTTCAGAGGCGGTTAAGTTAAAGCCCTTTATTTATCAAGGGCCATAGGTTTATATTACTCTTTATTCCTAATATATTTAAGGGTTATACTTGGATTTCTAGTTTTTGTTGATCGAATCTCAAAAATATTTAGTGACGCTACGAAAGGTGTAAGCTTTGTATAACCATAGTTTCTAGTATCGAAATCTGGATACCTCTTGTTAAGAGTGCTCCCTAGCTCTCCTAAAAATGCCCATCCGTCCTCATCTGAAATCTCAGTTATAATAGTTTTAATAGCCTCTACTAACTTGCCTGAACTTAACATACCACCCTTTAGTTCATCTTGTATTTGTGCTCCTTTAGTAGTAGTTGTCTCAGTAAGTTTTGGAGCCATTGACGCTAATACTTCGAGATATTTAAACTTCTCACAAGCTGCAATGAAAGGTGACGGAGTTTTCTTTTCTCCCATTCCAATAACATACATTCCAGCTTCGCGAAGGCGTGCTGCTAGTTTAGTAAAGTCACTATCACTAGACACAATACAAAATCCATCAACATTATTTGAATAGAGTATATCCATAGCATCTATTATAAGTGCTGCATCCGTTGAATTTTTACCTGTGGTATAGCTATATTGCTGTATTGGACTAATGGAATAATTAAGTAATACATTTTTCCATGAAGCTAATTGAGGTTTGGTCCAATCCCCATAGATTCTTTTATAAGTTGGTGTTCCATGATTAGAAATTTCATCAATTATATACTTTATGTATTTATCAGATACATTGTCAGCATCAATCAAAACTGCAATTTTCTTATCGTTCTCCATTTTTTCTCCTTCACATTTTAATATATTTTATCTCTTTATTCATATCTATCAGTAGTTATTAAAATTTACTATATACATTGAGAATTATATACACAATCACTTATATTCACTTCTACGAATATACTATGTGTTTTTCACTTATTTGTCAATGTTTCCACTGGTAATGAACCTTTCTTCCATAACTTTAATAAAACCTTTCCTAAAAAGGTAGTAAAAAAGCAACTGCATTAACAGATGCTTTCAAATAATTTTTGTGATTTTACTATTTTAATCATATTATCAAAACATTCTAGTTTAAACTTCACTACTCACATCATCCGTATGTTTTGTTATAACTTTAATTAAAAAAAGTTTTATTATTCCTGCAATAGGTACAGATAAAAGCATACCCATTATACCAGCTATTGAACCACCGATGGTTATCGCCATTATTACAAATATTGGATGAAGACCCATGCTATCCCCTACAATTTTTGGTGATATAATAGCACTATCAAGTTGCTGAACAGCAAGTAGTAAAATTACTGCCCATAGAGCCATAATAGGATTAGGACTTAGAATACCAATAATGATGGCTGGAATACAACCAATTAATGGGCCAACATAAGGTATGATATTCGCAATACCCGCTGTTAATCCTATAAGAAAAGCAAAATCAAGGCCTAGAATTGACAACCCAACGCTACTTATTAATCCAACTATTAAACCATCAAGTAATTGTCCTCTTATGAAACTGGACATAATATCGTTAATTTCAAATATAGTTTTATTGAGTCTCTTAAATTTACTTTCTTTCATTAAAAGGCTCACCGAATTAAAATATAGCTTTTTAAAAAAATCATAATCCTTTAACAAGTAAAATGAGATAAACACTCCGATAAAACTGTTTAAAATGATGTTGCCTATACCTGCAAATAAGCTAATGATGCCATTTATAGAAAGAGATAAATAGGAATAAACTTGTTTTATAGCTTGTGATAAATACCCCTTAATGTCAATTGATAGACCACTTTGAGCAATCTTTTTGTTTACAAAATCAAAAAGCTCATTATATCGTTTTATATAATCACCGATTTTTGCAAAGATAACTGATAAGGTTTCATTGCTACTAATTTGTCCACCAATCATTGCATAGATACTATAAACAAGCATAATAAACAATAAAATTACCACTATGTATGTTAGTACAATGCTAATCAAACGAGTCTTATATTTAAGTTTTAAACGCTTAACCAAAAATGAATCTATGATCTTTGATAACGGATATAATAAATAAGCAATTATACAACCAATGATAAGTGGCATGATTATTGAAATTGAAGCTTTCAGTATAACAATTATATTACTAAACAATTGTTTAAAATTAAAGACCACATTGTAGCTGATAAAAATTAATGTAGTTGCCAAGACGATATATAGTACATACTTAATGTATACTCTATCTAATTTGTTTCTCAAACTTACAACCTCCTTGGTAATTAATTTTTTTCGGTATTATGTTTCTTTATATAACATGGACTGCTATAGCTATTAGTAAGCAAAATGCCATAATTCGGTGTACTTTAAGCCACTTTCCTTTATAATTTTTATTTATAAACCCGCCATAAACACCTAAAAAGAATATACTAGCCATAAATAACGCTGCAATTATCCCGGTTATACTAATGCGATTAGATGAAAAAGCAATAAAAAAGTGAGTCAATACAGAAAATATAGCTATTGTTCCTACTAATTTATGATTTTTAATAATTATCTTCATCGCTTTTCTATACAATGCTACTATTTCCTTTTTTTCTTTTCCCAATTTATTAATGTACTTTTTATGAATATGCTTTACAAAAAAATTAGAAATTGCTATACCAAAACTAATAACTGTTACCCATCCTAAAAGTTCTATTAAATCTCTTACTTGCATAATCTTCCCCACCCTTGTTTAATAATAATTCAAACTCCAAACGCTTTGATAAAATCTATTTCAATATCATCAATATTCTCATATGCTACTTCGATTCCTAACAACCTTTTTAAAAATAACATTTGTTTATTTGTTAATGATAATTCTTTATACCATGGTAATTTTTTATACTTTTGTTTTGTTTCAAATGAAGAATAAAGTAAATATAGTAAAAAATCACCTAAATAAGAAAAGTCCAAATCATAGGTATATTTATTGTTATCTGCCCATCTTGCCAAACCAAAGTCAATAAGATATACTTCTTCTTTATCTACCAAAACATTTGGTATTCTAATATCCCTATGAACTGCACCATTCCCATGAATATATTTTATAATTTTAATGAGTTTCAAACCTATGTTAAAAAACTCTTCATTAGTAAATTTATGTTTATATTTAAAAAGGATATCTTTTACAGTGCATCCAGATTTAAATTCCAAAACAAATCCATAAAAACCTTTCTCATTAATTACTCCCAAAAACTCTGGAATTCTATTATCCCTAAGTTTTGATAATATAACGGCCTCATACATGTTTTTTTTTGAATTTTTTTTAAAGATACCCCTTTTAAATTTTTTTATAACAACCTTCTCTCCTATATCCAAGTTTGCAAGAAAACACACACCATATCGGCCTTCACCAATAGGTTTTTCAATGTTATATTTGCCATATCGTTTGCCACAATATTTTTGTGCACTGCATAACCACATAAGTCTAAGAGTTTATTCCTTTGCCACATTTAAGACAAAATTTTGCATTAGCAGGGAGTCCTTCTCCACAATTCATACAAAATAACGTTACTTTAACCTTTTCGCCACATTCTAAACAGAATTTTGATCCTGCTGGTACTTTAGAGTTACACTTACTACAAATTAAATCATTTTGATTTGTTACAGTTTCATTCACTATAGGTGTATTCTTATATATATTTCCATTTCTATTTCTATTGCTATTTCTATTGCTACTGTCAGATCCACTTCCTGACCCCATCATGTTAAATAATTTCCCTAAAATCCCCTTCTTTTGATAGTGGTTACTTCCGTTATTACCTTTTTTATAATGTTTACTGTTAGATGATCTTGATGATCTTGATGAAAAACTCATATTTTTATACCTCTTTCCTTTTATAATTTTTTATATTAATACATATACAATTTGTTTATATTAAAATTTTCGCAAATCATTTATATACTATTTACATATTATTTTCATTTATTTAAAAATATTTAATTTTGAAGTGTTCGACCAGTCATGAGATCTATTATTTCTAATGTACTTCACTACCTTTACAATTTCATACCAAATAACTGAAGTTACTGATATGGAAACTGCTAAAATAAACTGTTTTAAAGATAAAGGTGCAAGCTTTAAAAAAACACACATAGGGGTATATAGTATTACTAATAACCCTGCTATCGTTCCTAAACTAACGCCCCACATTACCTTATCATTCATAAGCCTTGTGAATGATTTGATTGCGAACTCAGAATTTGAGCTATTAACATGAACCAATATAACATTGGCTAGCAATATAATAGTGAGACCCATTGCCCTTGCAAGTGGCGCATTATCTGGATATTGATTTAAAAATGCGAAATACGTTCCGAATGATGCCCCAAATATTACCAAGCCTTGAATTACACTTTTAAAAAGAATTTTTGCCGTTAGCAGTTTTTCAAATGCATTACGTGGTGACCTTTCCATTATATCTTGTTCTGCTGGCTGACGTTCGAGTACTATAGAGCAAGTAGGGTCAATTACCAGTTCAAGTAAAACAACGTGTATTGGAAGCAACAGAAGACTTGCAGGATTTATTCCTAGCAGGGGAGCAAATAGTGCTGCAAATGCAATAGGAATATGAATAGTGAATACGTACCCAACTGCTTTTCTGATGTTATCATAAATTCTTCTACCATCTTTTATAGTGTCAACAATAGTAGAAAAATTATCATCAAGTAATATTATGTCCGCTGCTTCTCTTGAAACTTCAGAACCACGTTTTCCCATAGCAATACCAATATCTGCATATTTAAGAGCGGGTGCATCATTAACGCCATCACCAGTCATTGCAACTATTTCACCATTTTTCTTAAAAGCCTTAACTATTCTCATTTTATGCTCAGGTATAACTCTTGAGAATACACTAACATCTTTAACACGCTCACAAAGCTCTTCATCGCTCATTTTACTTATATCATCACCAGTTATGATTTTATCGCTATTGGGCATATTAATTTGCTTTGCAATGGAACTAGCCGTTATTCCGTTATCTCCGGTTATCATAACAACGCGTACACCAGCCTTAGTGCAAATTTCTATATCTTGTTTTACAGATTCTCTTGGAGGATCAACAAGCCCAACCATTCCACAAAGTTCTAGGCTACAATCCATAAGAGTATCTGGCACATCATCTATGGTATTTATTAGCATTTGCCCAACAGCAATAACACGAAGTCCAAGCCTAGACATTTCCATTATTTTAGTTTCTGCCGTCTTTCTATCATCATCTGTTAATTTACATATCTTTAAAATATGTTCAGGTGATCCTTTCGCTGCAACTACAATTTTATCGCCATTTTTCCAAACGTGGCCCATCATTTTAGCAATATCAGTAAATGCATATTCTTTAATTAGTTCTCCACCAAATAAAATGTTTCTTGTAATTCCTTGTTCTTCGCAATAGGATATCATAGCCTTTTCCATTGGGTCATAAGCATCTGATTTGCAACCCATGCCCATTATTTTCGTCAATCTTAATGCATCAATTTCTAAACTCCAAGTATCTGTAACTGTCATTTTGTTCATGGTTATTGTTCCTGTTTTATCAACACAAAGAACAGATACCGCACCTAAAGTTTCTACTGATGGTAACTTTCTAACAAGAGACCTTTTTTTAGCAAGTCTCCAAGCACCCATTGATAAAAAAACGGTTAGAATAACTGGAAATTCTTCCGGTATCATTGCCATAGCAAGAGTTACTCCTGATAAAATGCTTTCTATGATTCTAGCTTTAAAGATGTGATCTGGTAAATTATAAAATGTCACAACTCCAACAACAATGAATAAAGCTGCTGCAATTCCTGCACAGAGTTTTACCAGCTTACCAGTTTGATTTTCAAGTGGTGTTGGATTATCAGGAGCAGATGCAATATTTTTACCTATTTTCCCATATTCAGTTGTTGCTCCTATTTTGTCGACTAATATAGTACCCGTGCCTTGTGTAACAAGAGTTCCTGTGTAACAATAATCAGGGCG
>Ga0209125_1000693_pt1 | contig 39997 bp, 36 predicted proteins | sample BarGraIncub1131A_FD_184503 | JGI IMG/M metagenome (GOLD analysis project Ga0209125, IMG submission 184503) | Arctic peat soil microbial communities from Barrow, Alaska - Barrow Graham LP Incubations 11-31A (SPAdes) (version 2) | ecosystem: Environmental > Terrestrial > Soil > Wetlands > Peat... | reverse complement strand
GCGACCACCGCCAGCGACTCCTGGACGACGTTGGCCATGTTGCAGCGCGCGTAGCAGATGGTGGCCTTCTTGGAGAGGAGCAGGATCTCGGAGAGGATGGTCTCGAGCCGGAGCACCTCGCGCACGATCAGGTCCGCGTGCTCCCACTCGTTGGAGCCCTGGGTGAGCTTCCTGGTGAGACGCCCGGCGAAACCTCCGATGGATACCAACGGCCCCTTCAACTCGTGGGCGATTCCCGCAGCCATCTCGCCTATGGCGGCCAGGCGCTCCTTCTGGAGCAGGTTTTCCTGCGCCTCGCTCAACTGCCGGTTGGCGTCCTCCACCTTGTTGTAGAGCATGGAGTTTTCTATGGCCATGCCGGCCTGGTTGGTGAAGAGCTGGAGAAAACGGAGGTCTTCCTGGGTGATCGCCGCCCTGGTCAGGGCGTTGTCCACCATGACCACTCCAACCACCTGCCCGTGGGCTATCAGCGGAGAAGCGGCGTACGCCGTGCCGCGCCGCGGGTGCAATTCGTCCCACTCGATGTCCGCCTTGTCGGGAACGTAGATCAGCCTCTTCTCCAGCACCGCCTGGGACGCGATATTCAGGGCGGCGTTCAGTTCCAGCCTTTTCCCCTGCACCTTCCTGCTGAAATCGGACTCCCGCTGGGCGGCCATCTCCTCCTCGGAGATGTTCCAGTGGCTGGAGAGGAGGTCGTCCCCGCCACCCAGGGGGGTCGAGAGGGGATGGGAGGTCTCGGAGGTCACCCCGAGCATCCCCAGCAGCACGCCGGAGCGCTCGTTGGCGAGAAAGAGCATGGCGCGGTCGAAAAACGGCGTGGGGCCCGAGGTGAGCGCGGTGAGGGTCAGGTGGATCAGCTTGTTCAGCTTGATGGTGGAGAGCATGGTGTTGCTCATCCGGTACAGCAGGGAGAGTTCCTTCAGCTTCTTGTCGTTTCCGGTGGTGAAGCTGGAGACCCGCTCCGAGCAGATCGCCTCGGCGAGGGCGCAGGAGACCAGGCGGGCAACGGTCTCGGCGAGTTCGCTCTCCTCGGGGGCCAGCAGGCCCAGGCCGCCGAACAAGGTGAAGGTTCCCAGGGGGGTGTCGCTCATGCCGAGCGGGGAGCAGATCGCGTGGCGGAAAGCGGCCGGCTCCGCGGGGGTCTCGCCGCAGGTACCCGCGCCCGCCAGGACACGCTCGGAAAGGAGCTCTTCCATCCGGCGCATCGTGGGGAGTTCGGCCCGGGCCTCCCTGAGGTAGTTGCTGAAAATAAGCGGCTTGTCCGCGTCCTCCTCGCCTAGCCGGATCATGGCGCAAAGCGCCAGGCCGGACCCGGTACACAGGCTGAGAATCGGTGGCAGCAACGCCTCCGGCGCCTGCGGTCTGTTCAAGAGCTTGCCAAGGGAGGAGAGGAGCGACAGGTCGCGCCGGTCTCGTTCCGCGCGCCGCGCCGCGACCAGGCCCGCGACCACCAGGCCGAAAACGGACAGCAGTGGCCTCAAGGCCCGGGAGGCCGCCTCGGGGAGAGGCCCCTGGGCGTTTCCTACGCTGAGCACCGCGACCAGCCGCTTGCCGTCCAGGACCGGGAGCGCCAGGAATTCCCGGTCGTCCGCGCAGATCGGCTCGTCGCCATGCAGGGCGTCGAGCGGCGCGGGAGTCCGGGCGCGGGTCGAGGCGGCGCGTCCGGCGCACCCTTCCCCATACGGTATCAGGCAGTGGTGGCTGGAGAGCGGTAGGGTCGTGCTGAAGCGGTTGGAGAGGGCGTCGAGGTTGGCGTCGGGAAGGAATATCGTGGCGGAGGATAGGCCGAGGGTTCTGGCCGCCAGGGCGAGCAGGGCGCTCAGTCGGGCAGGATGGGAGCGAAAGGATGCCTGGGCAATCCGCAACGCCTCCTCCAGGAGGTTTTGTCCGTTCCGGGCAGCCATGGGAACTCCGAAGGATGTAACCGCGTTGCGGGGTTAGGGGGTTAGCGCGTCCTTTCCTTCTTTTCCTGCTCCATCTTGCAGTCTATGCAGAGTGTGGTTACCGGCCGGGCCTTCAGGCGCGCCTCGCTGATATCCTCCTCGCACACCTCGCAGACGCCGAAGGTCCCGGCATCAATGCGACCCAGGGCCTCCTGTATCTTGTTGATGAGCCGGCGCTCCCGGTCCCTGATCCTCAGCTCGAAGCTGCGGTCCGATTCCTGGGTGGCCCGGTCCGTCGGGTCGGGGAAGTTGGTGGTGTCGGAGGTCATCTCGGAGACGGTCTTGCCGGCTTCTTCGAGGAGAGCACGTTTTTCTTCCTGCAGGATGCCTCTAAAATATTCAAGCTTTTCCGTATCCATGACACCTATCCTTTTCCAATCAGTCTGCTATTAAAGAGGATTTCTTCGCATTAGTAAAGTAAAATTTCGCCTCGGAGCGCTAAATCCCACTTCGGCACGGACATCCGGGCGCCCTGGCGCCTCGTGAAGCGAAGACGGCGGGTATCTCAGATCGCGTCAAGCGCCTCGCTCAGGTTGGCGACCGCCACGATCTCCATGCCGGGGATCCCCTGCTTGGGCGCGTTCCCCTTCGGGACGATGGCGCGGGTGAAGCCATGCTTGGCTCCTTCCTTGATGCGCGCCTCCCCGTTGGAAACCGGACGGATCTCTCCGGAGAGCCCCACCTCCCCGAAAACCATGAGGTCATGGGAGAGCACGGCGTTGCGCAGGCTCGACACGATGGCGAGCGCGACGGCAAGGTCGGCGCTGGTCTCCAGCACCCGGATCCCCCCCACCACGTTCACGAAGACGTCCTGGTCGGAGAGCACGAGCCCCCCGTGCTTGGTGATGACGGCCAGGATCATGGCGATCCGGTTCTGGTCCAGGCCGATGCCGAGCCTCCTGGGGGTGCCGTACTGGGCCGAGACCACCAGCGACTGGATCTCCACCAGGAGCGGGCGGGTCCCCTCCCAGAGGACGCTGATCAGGCTTCCCGGGGCGGCGGCGTCTCCTCGGGAGAGAAAGATCGCCGAGGGGTTCTTCACCTCCCGAAGCCCCCGTTCTGTCATGGCGAAGACGCCGAGTTCGTTGACCGGGCCAAAGCGGTTCTTCGTGGTGCGCATCAGCCGGTAGCGGGCGTCCTCGGTGGAGCTAAGCATGACCTGGGTGTCCACCATGTGGGAAAGGGTCATCGGCCCCGCCAGGGACTGATCCTTGGTTACGTGGCCGACCAGGATCAGGACCACCCCGGAGCGCTTCGCGAAACTCGTGAGGGTCGCGGCGCTCTCCCGCACCTGGGAAACCCCGCCGGGCGCCGCGTCCACCCCCGCCACGTGCATCACCTGGATGGAATCGATGACGATCACCTCGGGGAGTTCCACCCCGGCAGCCTCCAGCACCCGCTCCACCGAGCTTTCCGCCAGCATCTTGACCCGGTCGGTCGGGAGCCTGAGTCTCCGGGCTCGGCAGGCTATCTGCTGCAGGGACTCCTCGCCGGAGACGTAGAGCACCTCCCGCTCCCTTGCCGCGTGGCACAAGGTCTGCAAAAGGATGGTGCTCTTTCCCGCGCCCGGGTCCCCGCCGATCAGGATGACCGAGCCGGGAACGAAGCCGCCCCCAAGCACCCTGTCGAATTCCTCGCTTCCGCTGGAAAAGCGCGCCTGCTCGGTGCACTCCACGGCTCCCAGGAGCGTTACCGCTGAACTTGCTCCAGCGAACCCCTCGCGCCGGCCGGGACCCTCGATCCGGATCTCCCGCACCGTGTTCCAGGCATCGCAGGCGGTGCAGTGCCCCTGCCACTTCGGGTAGACCGCTCCGCAGTCCGAGCAGACGTAACCCGTTTTCAACTTCACCCTTGCCATATCCCCCCGTTTTCTCCGTGAAATGGCGGCAATAAACTGCTCGGGATATTATTCCCTTTGCCGCTGGCTGTCAACTCCGGCGCGCCTTGGGGGCTATTAGTTTGACAAGCTTTCGCTCTCTAATATAGACTCCAGAAAGGACCGATTATCGGGTCCGGGGAGGGGCCTTGACCGCTCAACTGAAGAAACCGCTCAAACTCGCGCCGGCGCCGGCGGAAACCTCCACTCCCCTGGCGCTGGGGCTTGTCGAGCTGTTCAAGGCGGTGAAGGGTGCGGGATTCTACCCCGAGGGGCACCCCTACCGGGTCGAGACCCTGCGGCGCGCCTTCGACGCGCTCAGGGGGAGCCTTTCTGAACGGGAACTGGTTCTCGCCGTGAACCGGCAGGGCTTCCTCCTGGACGGGCGGGGGGTGGAGGGGGCCATGGTGCTCCTGCTTGCCCGGGAGTGCTTCATCCGCAGGATAGCCAGCATCACCTTCCTGCGGGATCTGCTCCTTGGCGATCTCGAGCTGCTGGTTCAGTTGCTCAACTCCGACCCGTTGCGGGCGGTCGCCTCGGGCGGCCTCGCCCGGGAGCTGGAAGAGCGCGGCGCGAGGACCATCTGGATCAATGAGAAGGATCTCGACGCCATCTGGGCCAAGCGCGGCATCGGAGCAGGAATCGAGGGGACGGGCGCTGCTGGGGAAGCGATGTTCCCTGGCGGGGCTGGGTCGGGCGAGGGGTGGGAAGAGTTGGCCGAGGGCGGTTTAGTCGGCGGGGAACTCCCGGCCGGGGCGGCCCAGGCCGCCGCCGGGCCGCTCGGCGTCCCCGAGCTGCTGCTCCAGATGGACCAGGCGCGCGGGGAGGAACGCTACCAGGAGCTTGGCCGCGCGCTGCTGGACCGGCTTCGGGACCATCCCGGTGAGGTCCCGATCCTGGCGGTCCTGGAGGAACTCCTGCGCCAGCATCGGGACGCCCACAAGAGTCTGCAGCAGCGGGAATACGCGCTCTTCACCCTCGATCATCTGGCCGACGGCGCGGCGGATGACCTGCTCGACTCGCTGGAGAGCCGGGAGTGCTCTGAGAAGGAGGGGATCCACCAGGTGCTGGCGGCCCTGGGCGGAAAAGGGGCCTACTGGATCATCCAGAGGATCTGCCTCGCGCAAGGGCTTTTCGAGAGGAAGTCGCTCGCCACGGCGCTGATCGGCGTCGGCGCGCCAGCGATCCCGCCGCTGGTCGCCATGCTGAAGGACGAGCGCTGGTACGTGGTGAGGAACATGGTCTCCATCATGGGCGAGTTGCGCTCTTCGGAGTGCGTGGCCGCCCTCAAGAGACCGCTTTACCACCAGGACTTGCGGGTGCGCAAGGAGACCATCCGCGCCCTGATGAAGATCGGAGGCGAGGCGGCGGAGGGAGCGCTGATTCCGCTTTTGGAGGAGCCGGACGAGGGTGTGGTCAGGCATGCGGTACTTTCCCTGGGACTGCTCCAAAGCCGGCAGGCGGTGCCGCCGCTTTTGAACCTGCTGGAGAAGCGCGACCTGTTACTGAAGGGGCTCGTGGTAAAGAAGGAGCTGGTGGTGGCACTTGGGCGTATCGGGGACCGTAGGGCTACCGGAGCGCTCCTGAAGCTCCTGGGGACACGGGGCTGGCCGGTGCTCGGGAGATGGCTGGAGTTGAAGATCGAGGTGGCCGCCACGCTCGGGGACGAGGCCGCGCTGCCGGCCCTTGCCGGGCTTGCTGCCGGACGCGGCGCCCTGGCGGAGGGATGCCGCGAGGCGCTCGACGCCATAGAGCGGGTTTCCGGAGGGATTCATGATTGAGACCGGGCTGCGGCAGGCGCAGCGGCTGGCGACGCTTCTTTCCGGAGGGATCCGCGGCTGGGGCTACTACCCCGCGGGACATCCCGCTTCCCTGCAGCCGTTCAGGGACATGGCGCTGCTTGCCTCCGAGATGCACCGGGAGGGAGGCGAGATCCGTCTGGCTGTGGTCGATGGCATCCTCTCCGTGGGCGAGCAGATCTTCTTCGCGCCGACGGAGCCGCTGGCCGAACTCTCCCTGCGGTTTGTCGAGAAGGGGGTGTTCGGCATCACCCTGAAGCCGGGGATCGCGGCGGAGGATCTCATGACCCTGGCGCGGCTACTGGCCGAACCCGCCGGTGGGGCGGCCGAGCTGGCGCGGGGGCTAAGCGAGAGCGGGATCAGCAGCATCGAGGTCCGGTCGGAGGATTCCCTATCCCACACCTACAACGAAGCCGTCGGCGCCATCCGCGATATCTTCCAGGAGATCGGCAACGGCCGGATCCCGGACAGCCGGGCCATGCTGACCGTGGTGAACAGCCTGGCGTCGTCCGCGGTCAAGGACCCCGCGGCGCTCCTCGGACTCACCATGATCAAGGATTACGACAACTACACCTTCCATCACAGCGTCAACGTCGGAGTGCTTGCCATGGCGCTCTCGGCATCCATGGGGCAGGCGCAGCTGGAGGTGGAGGAGACCGGTATCGCCGGTTTTCTGCACGACGTCGGCAAGATCAGGATCGACAAGGGGATACTGAACAAGCCCGGAAAACTTTCCGATGGGGAGTTCGGCGAGATGAAGCGGCATCCGGAATACGGCGCCGAGATCATCCGCCAGATGGAAGGGGTGAACCCGCGGGTGGCCGAGGGGGTGTTGGGGCATCACATCCGCTTCGACCGGGAAGGGTATCCGGAGTGGGCGAGGGAGCTCCCCTTTGGCGTCATGAGCGGGATCGTCGCGGTGGCCGACTGTTACGACGCGACCACCACCCTCAGGGTATACCACAGGCCCCTGCAGCCGACCGAGGCGGTGGAGGAGATCCGCGGCATGGGCGGCACCAGCCTGAACGGGGAGATCGTGGAACGCTTCCTGGAATTGACCGGCAGATTCCCGGTGGGAAGCCTGGTCCGGCTCGACAGCAACGAGATCGCGGTGGTGTTCACGCCGAGTCAGGATGAAAGCGGCGCGGCCATGGTGAAGGTGATCATGGACAGTTCGGGAAGGGTGCTCGTCGAGCCGGTGCTGCAGAGCCTTGCCCAGAGCGGAGGGCACATCGTCGATCTGGTGGACCCGCTGCTGAAGGGGGTCGATGTCTCGAGCTACTTCTAGCCGGAATCAGGGAAGTTGCGACAGCGCGGTGGCGGCGGACGAGCGGGTCCTTTGGTGCGGGGAATTCAGCAGCCGCAATAGCGGCTCTTCCAGGGTGGCATCCCCGATGCGGCCCAAGGCCAGGGCCGCCTCCGCGTCAAGCAGGCCGTCCTTTTCGTCGAGGAACGGGAGCAGCCTCGGCACCAGGGAAGGGTTCCGGAAATGGGAGAGCGCCTCGATGGCGAGGGCGCGCACCGCGCAGGATTGGTCCGAGAGTTTTTCCACCAGCGTCGCCTCGGCTTCCGGGAAGGCCAGTTCGCCCAGCACCTTGATGGCCGCGCACTTGATGTCCTCTTCGTTTCGTTCCGCGCAGTACAACAGGATCGGCAACACCTTTTCCCCGCCGATCCGACCCAGCGCATAGATCGCGCCGACCTTGGTCCCCCGGTCCCCCTGCTTCAGGCGGATGACGACCTCTTCCAGGCTGTCGGCCGCCTCCAGCGCCTCCAGCGCTTGGGCGGCGGCCAGGCGCACCTCCGCGGAGGGGTCCTTGAGAAGAGGCATGATCGCCTCGCGTCTTTTGCGGTTTGATGCTGGTTCCATGTTAGGAAAACTAGCAAAATTCCGACCTTTCCACAAGATAAAACCAGAGGTAGCGTCGGGCGAGCGGAGCCGCCCGTGCGCAGCCGTCGCAATACTCACTCCTCCCCGACCGGGAGGTTACAGAAAATTTTCACGGCTGACCGGCGGCAAAGTGACGCCGACCGGGAAGGGGTACATCATGAGAAAGAAGATCAAATGCGTGGCGCTTTCGGCGTTCGTTCTGCCGGGCCTCGGGCAACTTTGCCTCGGGCGCCGCTTGAAGGGGGGAGTGATGATCCTGCTGGACAACGTCTTCATCCTGGCGGCTCTCTACATCGCGCTGCGCACGGGCGGGAAGCTGATGCTGGCAGGATATGGGGGGGGGCTGAACGCGGAAAAAGTGCTGGCCGGGGTACAGGTGGACGCGCCCTACGCACGCTGGATACTGGGGGCCTTCCTGCTGCTCTGGATTTACGGGGTGCTGGACGCGGCCCTCGACAGCGCTGAGAGTATTGATTGACAAACATCATTCTAACATGAGATAAGGACGGGTAAACAAAGGTTTACCGGACCAAAAGAGGGAGTGTTACCTTATGCTGCAATCAGAAATACTCGGAACCGGAGGGCATGTCCCCGTCAGGGTAGTTGCCAACAGTCATTTCGATTACCTGGTGGAAGACGCGGAAAACTGGATTCATTCCAGAACCGGGATACGTGAACGGCGCTTCGCCGGGGAGGAGGAGTCCACCTCGGATCTGGCCACGGCCGCGGCACTCCTCGCCCTGGAAAACAGCGGGCTGGACCCGATGGAACTCGACTGCATCATTGTCGCCACCTCGACGCCGGACATGATCCTTCCCGCCACCGCCTGCATGGTACAGAAAAACATCGGCGCGGACAACGCCTTCGCTTTCGACATGAACGCGGTCTGCAGCAGCTTCATCTACGGCATGGAGATCGCGGACAACCTGATTCGCTCCGGCAAGTACCAGAAGGTGCTCCTGATCGGCGCCGACACCTATTCCAAGATCCTTGATTTCCAGGACAAGAGTTCGGCCCCGCTTTTCGGCGACGGCGCCAGCGCGGTCATCCTTGGCGCGGGGAATTCGGGCAGGGGGATCCAGCAGAGCGTCATGAAGAGCGACGGCAAGGGGTGGGAGCTGATCCAGGTCCCCTCCTCGGGCTCCCGGAAACCGGTCACCGCCGAGAGCATCGCCCTCAAGGAGAATACCTTCAAGATGGCCGGGAGGAGCGTCTTCGGCTTCGCGACGGACGTCATTCCGAGCATCATAGCGGACCTGTCGGCGCGCGGCGGGGTGAAGCCTGAGGAGATCGACCACATCATCCCGCATCAGGCGAACGTGAGGATCATCGACTTCATCTGCAAGAAGACCGGCATGGACAAGGGGAAGTTTCTGCTCAACCTGGACCGTTACGGCAACACCGCGGCGGCTTCAGTGGGACTCGTGCTCGACGAGAACCGCCGCAACGGCGTGATCAAGCCGGGGGAGCTGGTGCTGATGATGGGCTTTGGCGGCGGTCTTTCCTGGGGCGGAGTGCTGATCAGGTTCTAAAATACAGATGAAGGTTGAGATTAAGATTGAGGAAACCTAAACCTTAATCTTAATCTGCTTTTCCCGCTTTTTCCCCCGCGACCCCTTCTGGTACTTCCAGGGGGGAGAGCCCGTTTTCCCGCATCAGGGTCCGTAGCGCCTCCACGGGAACCCGCTGCCGCCAGCCGGCGTGGAACCGGTCGGCGGCAAGCAGGACCCCGCCCGGGGCGAGCCGGGACGCCAGTGAACGGACCGCGCGCGAAAGCTCGCCGGGCTCGTGCAGGAGCGGTCCTCCCAGAAGTCCGTTGCAAAGAATCAGCTGGTATTCTTCCCCCTCCGCCGCTCCGACTTCATCCAGGTAAAACTCCATTTCAATCCCATCTGCTCTTTCCAGAACCGGCGCGATCCGCGCGCGGAAATCCCTCGCCCTGTCCAGATCGTGGGGGAAGTAGGCATGGGCTCCGGCGAAGAGCTCGATCGGCTCCAGCGTCGAGCCGTGCACGGCGCTCCCCTTTCCCGAAAAACCCGCGCCGGCGATCAGCTCGGCTAATCCGTAGGTCCCCTCTCCGCTGCCGCAGGCGCTGTCCAACGCGCGTATCCGCCCTTTAAGCCTGCCGAGATTGTCCCCAAGCCAGGCGCCGAGCCACTCCGACTGCCCCGGGTAGCGATCGAAGGCCCCACCGAAGTGATGCGGCAGCAGCAACGCGAAGAGGAAGCGCGTCCGTTTTTGCGCGTCCTCGGCGAGCTCACCAAGGGTGGTCGCGGGATCTGCGTGGATAATCTGCGGTCGGAGTCTCTGGAGCAGGTCGAGCCAGCTCGCCGAGCTGTGCAGGTAGGAACCCGAGAGAAGGGGGGGGAAGCGGCACCCTCTTTTGAGGAGCAGCTCGAAGACCGCCCGCACCCATGAAATCGGGAAAAGCGCTTCCGTCTGCCCCCTCATCTCCGGGGTGATTACCAGACCGGGAGCCCAGAGCGGGAGCGGATAGCAGGAAGCGTAGCTTTGGAAAGCTTCAGCCAGGCGGCCGATGCGCCGTGCCAGGTCCGGGTCCCGGATGGCGCCGGATACCAGGAGGAGGTCGAGCCGCCTGGCGGTTTCCACGGATTCAACTGTCGGAGTGAAGGAGAGTTTCATGGTCAAAGGACCACGCTGTGCAGGTCGCGGCGCTTGTAGCGCCAGGCGAAGGCGCCGGCGCGGAAGAACCAATCCAGCAGGAACACCCCCCAGACCATGTAGAGGGAGAGGTGCAACGGGACCGCGGCGATATAGGAGAGGAGCACCCTGATCCCCCACATGGCGAACAGGGTGACCAGGAAGACGTAGTGGGTGTCCCCGGTTCCGCGCAGGCTTCCGGCGTAGACGAAGGAGATGGCGAGCGGCACCTGGGCGAAGGCGACCAGCCTGAGGAAGACGCTCCCTTTCTCGATCACCTCCGGATCGCTGGTGAAAAGGGCGATCAGCTGATGCGGCAGGCAGAAGAAGAGCAGGGCCATCGCCGACATGACGATGATCGCGAGTCGCAGCGCCTCGGTGTGGCTCAGATGCGCGCGTTTGAGCTTGCGCGCCCCGAGCGCCTGTCCCATGAGGGTAGAGGCGGCGATCCCCATCCCCGCGCCGGGCATGAAGGAGAGCGACTCGATGGAGAGTCCGATCTGGTGGGCCGCGTAGGCAGCGGTGCCGTAACCGATGATGAACTTGGAGTAGAAAAGCTGCCCGGACTGCTGGGCGATCCGCTCCAGCGCCACCGGATAGCCGATGTTCCAGACGCGGCGGAGCAGGACCAGGTCGGGCCGTCCCACCTTCAGGTACCCCTTGCGCAGGGCCTGCACCAGGAGGTAGAGGAAGCCGCACAGCTCGGAGATGTTGATGGCGTAGGCGGCACCCACCACCCCCATCCTGGGAAAGCCGAAATGCCCGTAGACCAGCGCGTAGGCGATGACCACATGGAGGATGTTGACCAGGATGACCCCTTCCATCGGGGTCCTGGTGTTGCCGATTCCCTGCATGATGGCGGAGAGGATGTTCAGGCCGGCGGTGCAGGCGAAAAAGAGGAAGACGAGGCGGATGTATTCCGAGGCGAAGGAGAGCACCTGGTCGGTGGCCCCCATGAAGCGGGCCACGTCGGCGCCGAAAAGGAGGCCCAGCGCGGTTGCCGCCACGGCGAGCGCGACGCAGAGCAGGCAGGATGCGAAGGCCGCCCTTCGCGCCTCGGGGCGTCGTCCGGCGCCCCAGAGCTGGGCGATGACCACGGTGGCGCCCGTGGCGAGCCCCCAGAATACCGTCATCACTACGAAGATGAGGAGCTGGCCCAGGCCGGTCGCGGCGATCGCCGCGGCTCCCAGGCCGCCGACCATGAAGATGTCCACGATGGAGACGAGCCGTTGGAACAGTGACGACAGCAGCACCGGCATCGAGAGGGCCGCCACGTCACGGCGGATAGATACCCGCTTCCTGGCCCTTTGCGGGAAAATACGCTGCTTCAAAACCGCATGCTCTGGTTACCCTTCATCGTGCAGCCCTGGAACGGTCCAATGGCGCGACGCCCGCCTCGATTCAGAGTCCGAGTTCCTCTTCCATCCCGAGGGCGAAGTTCTTGGCTCTTCCGGAGGGGGCAATGATGCCGTAGGCGATCGCCTCCTTCAGTTCCTCCTGCGTGGCACCGGCTTCCTTCGCGACCGCGAAGTGTTTCTTCAGTCAAACCGGGCAGCCCACTGCGACCGCGCAACCGACCCGGATCAGTTCGCGGTATTTTGCCGGGAGGACTTCTTCATACTCGTAGTCGAGGATCTTCTTGCGGATTTTCATGGCAAAAGCCTCCTTCGGAGTGAATCGTTGAGATGCTGGGAACGAATACAATAAGTAGCACACTTGCTCTGAGCTGAAAACAGTAAGTTAGCGGTTTATCGCCCCTGATGAAAGGTCCTTGCCTGGCAATCGGGCCAATTTCCTTACCTGAATATCCCCCAGAGCGAGAGCTGCTTGGCCGGGAAGGTGATCTTTCCGGTACTGCTCACCACGGTGGTTTGCGCCGCTATCCATTTGCCCGTGGCGACATCGTAATTTCGCAGGGTCAGGGTGGTTCCCGCTGCGGCGACGCCGACATCAACGGTTACCGATAACTCCGGAAATGCACTCTTCGCGGATCCCATCGAAATGTCCAGATAGGCGATGCAATCCGCGGGAATGTAGGCTTGAGCCGCCCTGGAAAGGGTGGTTCTGTCGCTGGAAAAACTGATCTTGGTGGGGATGTTCCCGGAAACGACCCGCAGGGAGTCATCCATCAACAGGGTCCGCCCGCTGATCAGAATTTCGGCCTGGCTGGGGGCCGCGACCTGTACCGGAGTTGAACCGGTGTAGCCCCAGGAATCGGTGGCGATGGTCCCGGTCTTGACGGACACGGTGGATGGCAGTGACGGGATTAGCGTGCCATCCACCAGCTGATCCCCGTCGCCCGTGCCGCAGGCGCCTAGTCCCAGGCAGATGACCGCCGCCAACAATAGTGCGGCGAAGCGTTTGCTGATATTTTTCATTTCAACCTCTCTTGCCCTCCTCAACGGGACGGAAGGCGCGATGTATTTGTGGAGCGGATCAGAACTTGACCCTGAGCCCGACCGCTGCGTTGTGGCTTGCCAGCTTCAGGTCGGTGGAGTTGGGCCAGTCCTTGGTGAAGCTTGCCCGGCTGGTGCCGAAATAGCGGTAGCCCAGGTCGAGTGAAAGGTGCCGGTTGAGGGCGATATCCAGGCCCGCGCCGGCCTGGTAGGCGAACACGTTGTCGTAATCAGATTGAAAGATATGGTCGTTGCGCGCTCCAGTGCTCGCGTCGACACCTCTGGTCCGGCTCAGACCGATGGTGGAAAACCCCATGCCGCCGCCAAGGTACGGGGTGACCGGACTTTCGTTATGCAGGTCGAAGAACCCGTTCATCATCATGGCAAAGGCCCCAAGATGGCCGTCCGTGTTTAGGTACCTGGTGCCGTAGGTCTGTTCGGTGACCTTGCTGATTTCCCCCCGTTTATAGGACATTTCACCCTCCAGCCGGAAGAAGCCGAAATCGTAACCAGCCGTGCCGCCGATGTTGATGCCGGGATCGAACTGGGCCCGGGCATCTTTGGTCGCGACCGGGTTGAACTCGCTGATGGTCACGGTGGTGTCTTGGGGAGCGCTTGCTCCGAGGAATAGCGACAGGTAGCCAGCCGGCCTGGGGGGCGAGGCAAGAGAGACGGCGGGGATTGCGGCGATACCGATCAGTGCGGAAATGGCGACCAGGCTTCTTCTTACCTTCATGGATCTTCCTCCTTGCGTTATCGGGCGTGGTGTCGCCCCATTGAAGTCCGGGCCGGAGCAACTCCGGCTGCCGGGAGTCCGCGGTGCGGCTTCTGGCAGTCACGGCCGCGGTCCACGGAAAAAAGTGCTCCGTTACGCCGTTCGGCGCGCGGCACATTATAGTCGGACTAGCATGGAAGCGAAATACCTTTTTTCGCAAAAACAATACATTAGGCGTATTGAATCAATCAGCGCCAACCGGTTGGAAAAATAACAGCCAGGAAATCCACCCCCATGTGTCCTGAAAATCCCCGGGAAATTTCACGACAGTGCGAGTGGAATCGCGTAGTCCCGCCGGTGGACCTTCGGCTTCCGGCGCGCCGAAATGAACCCCGATGGGGAGTGGTGAGGTCAACATGGAGGGGGATAAGGGACTGTTCGAAATCCGGTTTAGGGCGCATTGCTTCTCGACTGTTATCAGTAATACTATTTCTTCTCGCATAAATTTCATTCTGGATGGGGGTGTACCATCTCTGAGCAGTTAAGGTCATTATTCCGCGTCCCAATGCTACTCCTGGCTGCCTGTCTTGTTTACTCTTCGGCGGGGGCGGAGGCTCCAGTCATCGAGAATGCCACGGCGACGCCGCCAGCACGGATCACCAGCGCGCCTGGCCCTATCGGTCCTACGCTGCCCACCATAATAGACCCTACGCAAGCTGAGCCATTGGCGCCGGCAGTGGCCGCTCCCCAGCCGGTTGAGCCCGCCACGCCGGATACCTCCTTTCTCACAGCCATAGGTAAGACCGCGGATTATGCACATGATGGTCTGGAGCGGGGCATCCTCCGGGAGGCGATTCGCCTGGATAACTTTTTCGGCGCGATTAACAGCCAGAAGGAGCAGCGCACCTCGTATCTTTTGCGCTGGCGCAGCTCAATGCGGGCGGATAAGGGAGGCAAGCTAAGATTTGGGGCGACACTACGTGCCAATTTCAATCTCTCAAGGATCAGCGAACGAGCGCATCTCATAATTTCAGGAGAGGATGAACCCGATCCGCTCGCTCCGAGTCTCCCGGAAGACCCGGGAACCCCCGGCATTGACCGGACCTTCCAGACGACCCGAGTCGTCAACACGGAGCTTCGCTACCAAATGATCCACTCTCCCTTCACCGATTGTTTCCTGGGGGCGGGTGTGAACCTGGTCTGGCCTCTCCAGCCCTTTGCCAGAGCCCGCTACCAACATACCTTCAAGCTCAGCGAGATCTCCCTGGTTCGCGCGACGGAGACCTTCTTCGCCAAGACCCCCTACGGCGTCGGCGAGACTTCGGAACTGGGCCTTGAGCATTTGCTCGCCCCGAAGACCGTTTTGCGTTGGGCCAACAGCGGCACCGTCTCTCAGGAGATCGGGGCGCTTGAGTGGGGCAGTGAACTCTCCCTGTTACATGAACTCTCTTCCCGCAGCGCCGTCATCGCCACCGGCGGCATCTACGGCAACACGAGCTTCAGCCACTGGGTAAGTAATTACCGGATCCTGTCGCGCTATCGTCGCAACTTCCTGAGAAGCTGGCTTTATTACGAACTGGAGCCAGAGTTGACCTGGCCGCGTAGCGCTGACGGCAGGTTTCCCCTTGCCTATGCCGTCACCTTCCGCCTGGAAGTCGTGTTCCAGGGAAGGGAAGTCAAGAAAGTGGCGGGCTTGTGAGCCGCGTTCCAACCTTGACCCGCGATCGGCGTCCACTTGACCCAGCGCAACCTCAGATCCTCGCTTGTACACTGGATGTTCTGCAAACATGAAAAGCCCCCAGATTGATTAGATAAATCCTCCGAAAAAAATGGTTACGCCGCGTAGATCAAGGTTATTCCAATGATAGACCTTGTAATATATAGTTAATGTGAAAATGCGCATGGTGGGAACGATCCACGTGGGAGCGATACCGCGATCAATGAGCGTCTTCGCGGAGAAAATACACCGGCAAACAGCCGGACTGGAGCATGGATATGAAACCTTCTCTCGACGATCCATGGCTAAGCGGCGAAACCTTCGCGGCATTCCTGGCACGGCGTGGCGTTAGCAGCCGCGACTTCTTGACGTTCTGCGGCAAGATGGCCCTGGTCATGGGCGCCGCGGCGGTCACGACAGGGAGTTCGAGGGGGCTGGCTAGGGAAATTGCCGCAAAACTTGGCAGCGCGAGACGGCCAAACGTCGTCTGGCTGCAACTGCAGGAGTGTACCGGCTGCCTGGAGAGCATGCTCCGCTCCGGGAGCACCCCCAGTCGACGAACTGATCCTCGAACAGGTCTCTCTCAACTACAATGAACTGCTGATGGCGGCGGCCGGAAAGGACGGCAAGGGGCGCTTCAAGGACAACATCTTTATCGAGCGACTCTGGCGAACCCTAAAATACGAGCGGATCTACATGAGAGTGTATGAAACCGGAACTGAGCTTGCAAAGGATATGACCACCTGGTTTCCCTGGTACAACGAGAGGCGCCCGCACACTTCACTTGACAAGCGGACACCAAATGATGCTTATTTCGAGGGCCTCGAAAAATTGAAAACGGCGGCCTGACGCCGACACTCCCAACAACCAGGGGCATTGCTTATTTCACCGCCAGGTTGTCTCACAAACTCCGACCACCTCACCCAGAACAGGCGGCACGTTCGCAGTTTTCAACCTACCATGCTAAAGCCGGCATGAAGGATGCCAGCATTGGGCTCAATGTGAAATATTCGATTAGTAAAAATTGGTTCGTAACGGGCGATGGCCGGGTCAAAAAGCTGCTAGGCGCCGCCGCATCCAGCCCTATCAGCGCAACAAACATAAACGCCAGCTTCGTCACGCTGGTGGGATATCATTTCTGAATGGAAGTGCAAAAGAAGACCCCAACAGGTAAAACTAAACAAAAAAGCGACGCAAGCCCGAAGGCTTACGTCGCAAAGTTTACATTATCTGAAAAGGTACTGGTTAAAAAATTTATATATGTACGAAAGTGTAAACTGTGTGTGTAGGTGCCATAAATTCAAATAGTTACGAAGTGAGTGTAAACTAAGACCGGTCAATTTCGTAAACTAAAGCTCCTTTCCAGTGCGACATAATTTCCGAAGGCTGCATTATACACCATCAGCTGAGAAAGTTCCAACTATTTCAACAGTGTCTAGCCCTGCCGTTAGTCACCCCAGTGCTTTCGTGCAAAGGGCTTTCTGGCCGGTGGTGCTTTTCGCAACCTTTCCGCTTCTGCCTTAAGCTCAGCTGCTCGTTTCTGTGCAGCGGTCTGTTCGAACGTTACAAACGGAAGCCACTCTTGCGGCCCCGTAGCATCAGGTATTTGCTTTATGGTCTTTTTGCTTTCAGGAAAGACATCGAAGGCATTGCACCCTCCGGTGTCCTCATGAGGAAGGGTGGTACTAATCCTCCCATCAGTCTCCCCGCTATGTGAAGAGTACCATGTAATAAGCCCGGTCGGCGGAACCGTACCGATTTCGATACACATATCAAAATAGACCTCCATCGGTTCCTCACCGAACAAGGTCTTTTTCTTCCTCATATCCTTTATAAGCTTTTCAAAAGCTCGTGCTGCTGCCTTGGGGGTCTTGGCCTCGACTATCGAGGTGAAGTGCCCGAACCTGCCTTCGTCACCGGTTTCGTCAAACGAGAAATGCCCAAGGTAAAGCATGGTTCCTCCTGACTACTTCTTGGTCGGTTGCACTGGTGCCTGTGCCGGGGTCTGTTGCGTTGGTGGCGGCGGGGGAGTATAGCCCATTCCCGGCCTTGGGGCCTGAGGTGCCACATACCCCCTTTGCTCGTGGCCGGTCCTATCCTTTGTCATATCTATATACCTCCTACTTTTTCTCTGGTGGCGGGGATGTCGGCTGCTGCTGTTGGGTCGTGGGAGCTGGCGGGGCAAGGTAGCCATTGTTAATTTTAACATTATGCAGCGTAGGAGCTTGTGGAGCTGTATAGCCTCCTTTCAGGTTTTCGAGTTCCTTTGACATAAACGTACCTCTTTGGAGATTGATGGAAGCGAACGTGATAGTTGCGATTATTGCCAACAGGAAGCAAACACCAGACAGGTAGTTAAGAAAATTGGTCAGCCCCTCTAACCGGTCAGGGTCATTTATCGTTTCGAAATTGCCGGTGCCAATGCATGCCTCGTATTTTTCTAGCCGCTGTCTTAGACAATGCTGACTGGTCAGAAACGATGCCACCGTAGCCAGGATGCACACGCAGAAAAGCCCCCATGAGCATATCAGTATTGCCGGGTATGCCAGCGTAGTCTTGCCGAAGACATCCTTCAACAGCATTAGAGAGATAGCCAACCCTCCGCTGCTTAGGGTCAGGAGGTACTTGTCGTATTGCTCCTGTCCAGCCCGGAGAGCATCCCACATATGCTTGCGGTACTCGTTCACGGCGGGGTCGGTAACGGGATTTTGAGCCTGGGAATCCTCTGAATTCATGTGGGCTAACTTACCACAATGAGGGTCATCTTGCATGTAGATTCTTGATAGGCCGTGACCAGGTTTTATGGAAATCTGCTGGGAAAAAGCGTATATTGCATCGTTAAGGTCAGGATAAACGAAAAGCCCAGGATATGCTATCCAAGGCTTTCAATTCAAGCGGTACAATATTTAACGGTGTGATAGCTTAAGCTTCTTCTCCAACCCGTACCCACCAGCCAAGTTCGTGTCTCTGTATTACCTGAAAATCGAGGTAGCTTCCTGCCGGGTCATCATCATGTGTCGAGGCAATAAAGTCCCGAACCGCATCTGGTTCCGATATATTCGACAAATCGTATATCCGAACCTCACCCGTACTCCTGCTGTTAAGTCGCAGCAGCATATCCGCCTCCAGCCTTAATGAACCATCAGGCTTTTACCCAGTCTCTCGACGGTCATCCGCCATTCACTCGTTTTTGCTCCGTGAGCGAGACCCAACACGAATTCAATTTTCCCAATGCCCTGGTCTTGGACAGCCATAGCGAGAGCCGCCGCATGTTCCCGTATGAAATCCAGAGCCGCTGCATCCACCTGTGCCGGAACCCAATTCCCATTCTCCGCACCATTACTGTTCTGAGCCACTATCCTCTCCTATTTTAAGGTTGCACTCCTGGTGATGACCACCGTCCAATCTCCGAGTTCTTCGGTGCCCTCCGTGACACCCTCCAAGGCGATTTCCGTCCTTCCTGCACCTCTCTGGGCGGCTGCACTCGCAAGCATGGTTGCACATGCCGTTAGTGCCATTGCCTCGTCCCCATGATGGTCTGCGATATCGAGGGCCAGTTTTTTCACCGCTCGCCCCAAAGCCTGGTCATCCCATGACAGGTAATTTGCCGATACCCGCTCCTTGGCGGTCATAACTAATTTAGCCATTGGTAGTGACCCTCCCTAACCGGGTCTTCCGTCCAGTCCTGATGTATTCATCGGGGTACGAAAGAATGCTCCGGTAAGTGTCCTGCATCCAGTTCTCGAACCAGGTGACATTTTCAGTAGCCACTTCGATGAAACCCACCTCTCCGGCATCAAGCTCATCTTGAAGTTTGGGTTCAAAACCCGTCTCAGCTTCGAAATTCTCCAGCCATTCCCTTTGCCACCCTTCCACGTTTTCACAATAGATAGCCACTGTTTATACCCCTTTGCCCGAAGGCATAAAGCGAGGGCCGATTCCCCCGCTAAAATTGATATTAAACTGCCAGACAAAGCTGGACAGGCTCATGCTCGCAAGCTTTGGTTGTCCTTGTCCATTCCGGTCTCCGGCCACTCAAAGTGAGCCGCCGCTCGAAATACGGTTTCCTGGCCTTGCTGGTTGCTCTCGCCGGTTTTGTAACAGGGGGTGTAATTTCGTAAGAACCATCGAAGGTAAGGGCGAGGGCATTCATCGCCATCCTGGATGTTTCCAGGTCATCAGTGCAATAGGAAACCTTTTCAGTTCTGCTCCAGCCATGTAGCATGTGTCCTGCATCTGCTCTGCAGTCGGGGCATTCCAGATTGCACTCGCCGGAAAGTACCTGGTCAAGGAAATCAGTATCGTACCCACTGACCACCAGTTCGGAGTTATGACCCTGCCACCCGCAGTTGGGGCAGACCAGCACGTCGTCAATAGCCGGAACGCCAGCCCAAGGTTGTTCGTTGCCACAAAAATCATTTGAAACCAGCTGCATATTCATGGTGCCCTCCTAACTGCTGTTAAGGTTGCGTTCCGGGTGAATTAATGCTAGAATTAAACAACTTTGTACCACAAGTTATAAACAGTATATCAAAGTTAGAAACTTTAGTCAAGAAGAATGTATATGTCTTGGTACAATTTTTTTGTACTGGAATTGAATGGGAGACCTAAAATGGCTATTGACGCGGCAACGCAGGTAAATGCATCAGTGGTGCTCGAAAAGGACATCTACGAAAAGCTTAAGGAAGTGGCGAAAGCTAACAAACGCTCCGTGTCAAAGCAGATTGCGTTTTGGATTGAGGAGCGGCTTAAGCAAGAAGGGTGACAGTGAAAACCTCGCTAAGGCAGGCGTTACCAGGAAAGACGATTAATTGCGTACTGACGGAAGAGACGAACCGATAAGGATATCTCGCATGCATGACGGCCTATATACCAATAGGAACTCTCGAAGCGACTTCGTAAGAAACGCCATTACCCACTACTCCGATGGCGTTGACAGCCTCTTCATCGCCGTGGCCTTTTTCACGGAAGCCAACCTGGTGAAGGAACTGCTTACCGGAAAGCACATACGTTTGGTTGTACGCCTTGGCTTTCCGACCTCCCCTACGGCTCTCGCTGAACTGATGGAACTCAAAAACATCGAGATACGGTTTTTCACCGACCGGTCATTCCATTCCAAACTTTTCATTTTTGGCGACCATGTTGCTTTGGTCGGGTCGGCCAACCTGACGCGGGCTGCGGTCTGGACAAATCAGGAAGTCGTCGTTTCCGTCCCTTCCGAAGATAAACGGTTCCTTGAGCTTGCTGGCCTATTTGCAGAGTACTGGGATGATGCCAAGGTTCTGACCAAGGAAGAGCTGGACAAATACGCCCTGTTTTACCAAAAATTCAAGAAGCTGCAGAAGGACATAGAAGAGTTCGATGACGGGATAATCGATAAAATCGGACACGTGGTCGCCAAAAACGTCAATCGGGGGAAAAAGAAGGAATCCAAGGAAAACATATTTCTGGATTCCTACCGGAAAACCTACCAGGAATCCATCAGTGCCTTCAACGTAATACGAAGCATCTATGAAAGCGTAGGGGAACGGAAGGTGCCGGAGGAAAAAATCCCCGTCCGTCTCGAAATTGATTCCTTCATCAGCTTTGTGAGGGATGACCATGCTCAGGTTGATTTGTGGAAAACGGCCCCTCTCATTAGCGGAAAGGAACAGCAGGACAAAATCAGAATTCTGATTAAAGAATGGCTGGTAACGCCGTGGCCCTACTTTGAAGAAACCATCGTCAACGAAAAGTACCCCCGCATCAAAAAAGCCTTTTCCTCGAAACAGTCAATCATGGACATATCAGACGATGACCTGTTTGATGCCCTTACGGTTGCTCACTCCTTTGGAGACCGGTTCAGGTTTTATAAGGGGAGCACCCCCACCCAGAAATTGGAGTTTTTCAAAAACAATGACGGCAAGCGGATACGGGAAACCCTCGCATACCTGGTGTTCGGTACTGACGAAACCGTGAAACGGCTCGCCAATGTTATTTTTAACCCGGTATACAAGCTGAACGAGTTTGGCAAGTCGAACGCACAGGAAATCCTGGGATGGGTAGGAAGTAACGACCTTCCGGTCATCAACGGTCGCACGACCAAGGTGCTCCGGTACTTCGGCTTCGATGTCCGGCAGTTGTAGCACCATATATATAAATGGCGTTTTCAATACCACCGTCCCATCTCTGGAGCGGTGGTATTTTTGTCTGGGGATATTCCCCTTTACGGGCGTCCTCCATTGTGATACATAACATGTTGGTCAAGGGCATGCAGATAACCAGTCGCTACCCCGTTACCACTGTTTTGGTAATGTTCTAAATTAAGCTTGTATTATCGACTGGTTAGAAATTTTTAGGCAAACCAAACAGGGTTGTCCTTTGAAAAAAAGGTAGTGATTTCCACACAGTAACACAGACAAACCACGTGCAAAGTTGCCACTTTTGGTATATATTGGGCCGATAATTTTTCCTTAGCACTAGAATAATTATATTGGTTTAATATTAAGGGGGCATTGCATGGGTAAGCTTGCTGAAGAGTTCACAGCAAAACTGGTCAGAGATAAGGAGCTTCACTCCGACCTTAAATTACGAGCCAGCCTCTATGTCCGTAAAACAGTAGATAAACGCATTTTACCTGATTACGAAGGAAAGGGATGGGAACAAGAGAAAGAGAACAAACGAACTGTTGTTCTTAGGAAACCCAAATCTCACTTCGATTTTTTTGAAGACCGGGTTTGGGTAATGCTTGCTAAAATGGGGTTTACTACGTTAAGCAAGCGGGATTTGAAACTCCCATATACAGACGATGATACTATTCCGGGGAAACAAATAGATGTCTTCGCTGCCGATGATGAAACAGTTTTGGTGGTTGAATGTAAAAGTTCAGAAGTCCAGAAGCGAATGCACTTCTCTAAGGAACTTAACGAATATGACAAGGTAATTGTCGGCGGCACAAAAACAATAAGAAAAGAATTCCCCAAAGGTTGCAAGATTAAATATATCTTTGCAACCAACAATATCAGCCTGAGTGAAACTGAAAGAAAACGTCTTGGCGAATTGAAAATGACCCATCTGAACCAAGATGATATTTTTTATTACGAACAGCTTATAAGCAGATTAGGACAATCAGCAAAATATCAGCTCCTAGCGAAACTATTCAAAGGACAAGACATACCGTCATTAGAAAACAAAATCCCTGCAGTCAGGGGTGAAATGGGCGGACATTACTATTACTCATTCTCAATTGAGCCGGAAAAGTTACTTAAGATTTCCTATATTTTACACAGCGTAAATGTTAATGACGATGATGATGGGTATCAACGATTAGTAATAAAAAAACGGCTTACAGAAATAGAGCATTTTATTAACAAAGGTGGCTACTTCCCCAATTCAGTTATTCTGAATATTAGTACCAAAAAAGAAGACCCACTTTATTTCGATAAAATACAATGCAAACATGACAGTAAAATTACTGAGCCAGTAATACTTCACTTGCCTAAACATTACCATTCAGCTTTCGTTATTGATGGTCAGCATCGCCTTTATGGCTATTCCAACACTAAATACAAACAAACAAATTCAATCCCTGTTGTTGCGTTTGAAAATCTACTTTCAAAAGAGCAGGTTGACCTTTTCGTCCAGATAAACAGCAAACAGCAACCCGTTGCACAGAACCTGTTAACCACAATCAATTCAGATTTATTGTGGAACTCGGATAAATATGATTCCGCTATGGAAGGGTTAATGTCGCGGCTGCTTTCCCGTTTGGGTAAAAGGGATGATAGCCCTCTTTATAAAAGAATCGTCATAGGTGACATCAAGAAGACTCCAACCGCATGCATTACCCTGAGAACGACTATTGACCACGGCTTAGATAAATCAAATTTCTTTGCCAAGCTCAACAGAAAAAGACTTATAGAGACTGGTCACTTGTGGTGCGACCCAGTACAACCGGATGGTACCTTTGATTACAAACAAATGCTGGACAAGTGTTTTCTATTCTTTAAAACCTATTTCGACCATGTGAGGGAAAATACTGAACCCATCTGGAACCTTGGCTCTGCCACAGGTGGTTTTGTTTCCATGAACATAGGCATAAATTGTTTTATACGCATTGCCAGCGATGTTCTTGATTTTATCAAAAGTTATGAGGGTGAAGACTATTCGGCCAAATCAGGAAAAGAAATTGCCGAATTGACGTTTAGATACCTGGAACCGATTTTCAGATACGTTGAAAATTTCGAACCGACCAAAATAGCACAGTTCAGGAACTACAGCTCTAACCCCAAAGGAGTTGAAAACGGGGTGCGAGAATTCCAGCAGGAAATCCATAACACTTTCAGAACCTTTGACCCTGAGGGATTACAGAAGTGGATAGTCGAGAACTCCGGCAAATATAAGGATGTAGCACGTACTATCACCGACAGAATCGAACTCGGTATCAAGAATAAAGTATATACGGTGCTTCAAGACAAATATGGAAGCACCTGGTGGAAAGATGGCGTGCCGCCTGAGGAAAGAAAAAAAGCTGCTGTCGAAAAAATCAATGCAAACAGTGATGAACCTGAACATGAATTCCTTTTTTTAACTGACTACAAAAAGGTCATAGCTCGTAATTGGGATTTATTTAAAAACATCTTTGCTGACCCTGCCATCAAGGGCCACAGAGACGAACAGCTTAAATGGTTCGACACACTGAATCCTATTCGCACACAGGCATCATTTGGGCGGAATGTCAGCTCAGAAGATTATGGCTTTCTTTCACAGCTAAATGAATGGCTACCAGCCAGAATCGACATAGAAAAGATAAACACGTCAGTTTAATCACCATATAATCAGGAAGTACCGTGAGAATATTACTTGTAGAACCCGACTACCGTCACGGTGCCGCCAGCTTTATCAAGGCTGTTACAGCACCAGATAGCAAAAAACGAGACGATGAAAGTCTCTGGTACCCACCAATCGGTTTGCTTAAGCTTTCGACATTCCATAAACGCAGAGGGGATGAGGTTAAATTCGTCATTGGCAGGGATAAAGCCGCAATAAAAGAAGACCTCTTTTCCCACGAAATCCTGTGGGATAGAATCTACATTACGACGCTCTTTACCTTCGACTGGAAAAATATCATTGAAACCATCGAGTTCTACAAGAGGGCAGTCGGTGGCTCCATCCATAAAATTTTCGTCGGTGGCATCATGGCCTCCATTATGCCAAATGACATCTTTGAGGAAACCGGCATCCAACCGATTGTCGGGATACTCGATTCGCCCAGCAAAATAGAGCTACCTGGTGATGACAATATCGACGCCCTTCCCCCAGACTACGATATTCTGGATAATCGCATCTATGCAATTAAAGATACGTATTATGCTTATGCCACTCGTGGCTGTACGAATAAATGCCCGTGGTGCGGTGTCCCGGCCATAGAGCCAACCTATTGCGAATACATCGACATCAAACCGATGATAAACGAAATGCGGGCTAAGTATGGCGACAAGTCACGGTTGAAGCTTATGGACAATAACGTCCTTGCCTCACCGAACCTTACGCAGATTGTCCGCGACCTGGTAGACCTTGGCTACGGTCGTGGAAAGACAACGGACACCACTCCTCCTCGTACCCGTGTTATCGACTTCAACCAGGGCCTTGAGGCTACCCATATCAATGAGGCGAATATATCCCTGATAGAGCAGCTGCATATCAAACCCATGCGGATAGCGTTTGACCGTCTGAGCTACAAAAATCTCTACACCAATGCAGTGAACATCGCCAAAAAGCATGGTTTTAAGGAATTTTCAAATTACATGCTTTATAACGAGAAGGACACACCTCGTGACCTGTACGAGCGGCTTATCATAAATACCGACATCAACCGTGCCTGGAAAGAGGAAGCTGATGGCAAACCCGCAGCTATCTACAGTTACCCCATGCGTTTTGCCCCGATAAAGGATGATTCATCGGAGCACCTGAACCGGAGTCGGGATTACATTCCTCCGCCCCTTAAAGAAGGGAGTGATTATCTGAATGATGCAGGGTGGACTAAACGATTCACCCGGAACATTGAAATCATAAAAGGGGCCTCCCACGGTGCCATATCGCCAACGCCATCTCTTGTTCTCCGGGCTATTGGTGCGACCTATGAAGAATTCATTGCCAACCTATACATGCCGGAAGAGCTTCTGAGGAATCGAGACCGGCACGAAGCCCGGATTTACGCGAATAATCCTGACCGGGTTCCCGGCACAGGAAAGGTCGAGGAATTCAGGGAATTTATCCTACGGCTCTTAAAACAGCAGGATGAAGCCTTCTTCGAGTTTCATAATGCAGTCTCGCCATGTAGCAAAGAAGCCGTGAAACAGGCATTTAAAACAGCAAAAAATGAAGAGGTAAAAAAATGGTTAGAGGTGTACCTGAAATAGCGAACAAACCGGTCATTGGGCGTCAACTCTTCGACATTATAACGTCTGGGATGTATGACAACCCTCTGATGGTTTACCGCGAGTATATCCAGAATGCCGTCGATTCCATTGACCTTGCCGTTGCTGAAGGTCAAGTAGCTTTGGAAGATGCCAAAATTTCCATTACCCTACGCGGGCAGGAACGATGCATTACCATTGAGGATAACGGCAAAGGGCTATCAAACGGTACCGCCCATAGTATTCTAACCAACCTCGGTTGCAGCCCAAAGGAAGGGCAAAACCAGCGAGGGTTCCGTGGCATTGGTCGCCTCGGTGGACTGGCCTATTGCGATGAGCTTATCTTTGAAACCCGTTCGGCTGGTGATGATTTAATATCCACTGTTCGCTGGAATCGGAAAGAATTTGACGCGATGGCTGCAGATACCCGGCAAAACATCACTCTTGAGCAAATGATTCAAGCTGTCGCCGCTCTCGATTACGAAGAACCGTCAGAGAATACACCTCCCCACTTCTTCAGGGTCACGCTCCGCAATGTCCACCGGTTCCACTCGGACATGCTCATGAATATGAAGTTTGTCCATGACTACCTGGCACAAAGTGCCCCGGTACCTTACGACAGACGGACATTTGCCTTTGCAGAGGAAATTGAGAACTACCTTTCCGCCGTAAATAATTACCATGCTTACCATATCACGGTGAACGACCGGCAGGTTTTCCGTCCGTACTCCAATGAAATCAGGCTGTCCACCAACCAGGCCGACAGTATCGGCAGCATTGAATTTTTCCAGTTCAAGGGCACCGCTAGCGAACCGATTGCACTTGGCTGGTACGCAAAGACCAGCTTCCTTGCGACCCTACCGTCTACGCTAAACGTAAAGGGTATCCGCGTCAGACAAGGCAACATAGAAGTTGGCGGTGAACGCTTCTTGGAGGACAAATTCTCTGAAGCTCGGTTCTCAGGTTGGCAGATTGGCGAAATCCATGTGGTGAACGGCAAACTCAAACCAAATGCTCGTCGGGACGGTTTTGAGCATACCTCCGGGTTTGAGAAATTTCTTGAGCAATCACATCTTCTGGGGAGGCATTTAAGCAGCCTGTGTCGGAAGCATTCCAATATCAGGATAGCCTCCACCAGAGTTCAGGAATCGATATCCCACCTGGAAAAACTGCTCAATGACCCTTTGACGTATATTGATGAAGAGCATTATCAGCATGCCGTTGCAGAATCCCATGTAATGCTGACGAATATCGAAAAAGTTGCTTCGGCTGGCATTTCTGATGGTCTACTCGAACGTCTGGACGCCATCAAGGTCAAGATGGAAGCCATTACACATAAACCAGTTCTCCTTGAGCACGTCCTTGACGGCAGGAAACTGATGAACATCAACCAGAAAGCACTTCTCAGGCACGTTGCTAAAACCATCCTCGACAATTACAGCACTAGCCGTTCACCGGAAGATATCCTTCAGCAAATTTTTGCTGACTTTACCAAGTCGAGCTATGTGAACCATAAACTTAACGGAACAGTTCCCTCAGGTAAATAAACATGGGTCTAAATTGTGGTGGTAACGGAAGATACAGTTGCACTGAACTTTAAGAAATTGATAAAATAATCGTTTCAGATGAACTTCTACCTGAAAAAGGTGGGAAACCCTGACCTGCCTTCTTCATATACTCAGGGAAGTAATCATTTAATATAATTAGTGAGTTGGAGGTGTTATGTTCAAATTTTTCAAACCATTGTCAGTCATATCGAAAATCAAATCGATATTTCTATTGTGGTTGATATTTACTATAGGAATTGGTCTCATCGGGGTAATTTTAACAATCAGTCTCAACTTTAGCTGTACAACGTGGACAGCTATAATGAAAAGCGGTAGTTTTTATAGTATCGGAATTGGCATGTGCTCATCATTCGTATCAGTTTTCTTGATAAACATAATTAAAACAAGAAAAAATATATTATTTGCAAGTTATAAAATGGTTTGCGTTGGGCTTGGTACTGTTCTAATGATTTTTATGGCTGGATATTATTCATCGCTAATGGCAGGTAATAATCATTCCAACAAGATACAGTATACTATATATGCTCTAACATTGCTATTGTGTACATATTCTTTTTGCATTGAAAATTTAGAACCGTACTACGAAGACTACAAAGATTTGGATGATAGTGCTGTCGAAAATATAAAAGCTATGGCAAAGAAATCAACTACCGATGGAGAAGGAATTAAGATATGAGTACAGTTAATCTTATCGAGATAAATCAACCAATCGGCACGTTCTATATTGGCAAGTTGCCAGCAGAAACGGTTATAAAAATTGCCCATGTAAAAAAACGGAAATATGACTCAGATAAATCTACAACTTTTGGTGGAGTACAACGCCCAGAATCTGATTCAAGGATTAACGAAATTGCAAAATATTGCTCTGACCCGGATGCTACCTTTCCAACTCCGATAATTATTTCTGTAGATGATAATTCAAAATATACTCTGAATGGAAATGTCCTTGAATTCAATGATGATGAATTTTTCGGGGAAGTAATTGACGGCCAGCACAGAATCAAAGGCATAAAAAAATCAGATTACATTGATAAATTTGAATTACCTATAATATTCATGTTCAATCTTATTGAAGAGGAAAAAGCATATATATTTTCAACTATAAATAGTAAGCAAACAAGAGTACCAATGTCGTTAATATATGATTTGTTTGATGTTTACGAAACAAGAAGCCCAATGAAGGTTTGTCATGAACTTGCCAGAACATTTAATTCAGATGAAACTTCTCCCTTTTACAAAAGACTGAAAATGCTTGGGGCAAAGCAAGAGGAACTTGCATCTCTTTCTCAAGGGAGTTTTGTAAAATACTTAATACCACTCATTTCAAAAACTCCTGACCAAGATGCCATTGACATAAAAAAATCTAAAACTTTGAACCCTGATAACAGTTGTCCATTACGAATATATTTCGAAAAAGGTGAAGACCAAATTATATACAAAATATTATTTAATTTATTCAATTCCTTTAAAGAAGTATTTAACGAAGAATGGACAAACCCCTCAGAGTATATCCTGACTAAAACACTAGGATATGGTGCAATAGTTAAGGCATTTCCGGTGATGTATGAAAAAGGTAAAAAGCAGAAAGATTTAAGTTCTGATTTTTTTATATCAGAAACAACAAAAATAAAAGAATACCTCCTGAAATTAAACATAAAATTGACTTCAGAGGTTTTTCCATCTAATCAACAGCAATTGAGCAAGCTAAGCCAACTAATTATTGATGCCATTAACAAGTAGTATTTAATTTGTTTCAAATTTTAAATTTAGCACTAACCAGTATTGCTCCGCTATCCTCATTGCCAAACTCTCTCCAAATGCATCAGCATAGCGGTTTCCCTCTGGCTTGCGTTTGATGGCTCAACAATAGCCCTCTCAAACGCATTCCGGTCTACATTCTTTCACCGCCTTATCACCATAATTTTTCCTTTGAAACTGATTGGTTTATAAATCGGACAAAAAATGCTATAGAAATTATACCAAAAGGTATATTTCTATGGAACCATTCTACAACCATCGACAAGGTGCATTTTGACCACCTGATAACTGCTGTAACCAATCCAACAGGAGGCTAATTCCCGTTAATTGACGTTTCATCCTTCATATTACCCACAATTTCCCCCTCGCCAGACAACCATTCCACTAATCCAATCTCAAATACTCATTACAAAGTTACTTTATAATTGTATGTAGCAAAAATAAACACTGTTATAAAAATAATTTCACTTGCAGAAATTTACTGTGCAGCACTACTAAAACATATTGAAACGCTCAGCTAACCACCTGTTTCATATAATATTTTTTACATAATGCTATTGCACATAGCTTTATTCTTGTGCTATATAAATCTCAACTACAGTAGTTATTCAATTCCAGTTTTAGATTGAAGCATAAGAAAAGAGACAAATTATGAAATAAATAACATTAAACGTATAGAAACGCCCACTGTCAGTATTTGTAGAAAAAGTAATGTAAATTAAACTAAATTCGAAAATGGAGGAAGTAAAATGAAAAAAATGCTTTTATTGGCCCTGTCCCTTGTTGCACTGTCCACTGTATCCGCCTTTGCCGTATCCTGCCCGTCAGGTTTGACGTACAACTCAGTACATAATGCTTGTGAAGCTTCGCCTTCTTGTCCAGACGGTTGGTATCTTGGTGGTACTGGAACTTGTTATGAACTGCCAGACGAGTGGGCAGAAATGAGTAGCTGTCCTAATGGTTCTTATTACGCAAAAATTTACTACAGTGGTGTAAGATGGACTGGTTGTTATGCCGCTCCACAACAAAATGGGCCAGTTTGTCCTAGTGGAACAACCTACAACCCTAGTTTGAATATTTGTGTAGCCCCGGCAACTACTGTTTGCCCACCATCTACGAATTACAATGCTGGAACTAACCTGTGCGTTGTAAATCCTACTTGTGGGGCAGGATATGCTTATAATACATATACACACCTGTGCCAGGGTGGAAGTGGCTCCACTCCTCCGATTTGCGTAACTGGCACGACCTTTAACCCTACAACCAATCAGTGTCAAGCACTAGCATATAAACTCTGTCCGGCCAGTACAGTTTATAATGCGGCACGTAATGAGTGCGAGGCAAGCCCACAGTATTAACAAGTAGCCGTAAATAGCTTTACTGAAAATGTGGACTCTATTTTTGGAGTCCACATTTTTTTGTACTATTCTTCCGGTTTGCGTAACTTCAGTCCAAATGCATAACCATAGCTGTTTCCCTCTGGCTTGCGTTTGATGGCTCCACAATGGCCCTCTCAAACGCATTCCGGTCTCCAACCAGTACCACTTGTGTCTGTGCTCTCGTGATAGCAGTATAGAGCAACGTCCGGTCAAGGAGGCGGGACTGAAAGAGGGGCACCACGACCCGTTCCCATTGTGAGCCTTGGGCCTTGTGGACGGTTATGGCGTAAGCCAAGTCCATGTGCTCCATATCCTTTTCCTTGATGACAATCTCGCCCTCATCCCATAGAACCCTTAGCCCGTCAGTCTCGATGGCCTTCACTACCCCAAGAGAGCCATTCATCAACCCAAGTTCGTAGTTGTTCTTGAGCCAGATAACCGGCTCTCCAACTGAAAAGCCGTGGTATCTCTCACGACCCAGCGAGAGCAGGCCCTGAAAAAGGTTATTGATGGAACGGGTTCCGGCATTGCCGGATTTCAGCGGACTGATTACCTGAGATGCCCAGATACCTCCCAGTTCATGGACAACATCAAGTACCACATCCGGGATATCCTGCCGTGGAGCGTCGATGAACGAGACCCCAATACCTTTACCATGATACGGCTTCAGTTCAGGAACTATACCGGCACGGATGGCACGTGATATTTGCGGGATACCGGTATGTGCCGCTTGACGATGGATTTCCGTCAGTTCCACCTTGGGTATCCGGTCATTCTCTACCAGGGCATGGTAGACGATGCCAAAACCTATCGGTGGTAACTGTCCGGGGTCTCCCAGCAGTAGCAGCTTGCAGCCAGGCTCCAGCCGCCTCAACAGGCGATAAGTCGTAGGAAGGTCAAGCATACTGGCTTCATCCACGGCAATGGTCGGGTCGCTGGTCAGGTCGATAAGACCGGCATCCACTGAAGTCAGGAAAGAGGCAATCGTCATGGCTGGTCTGCCCGTAGCTTCGGTCATCCGCCGTGCCGCCCGTCCTGAAAGTGCCATCATATGAATATGGGCGGCAAGCGGTTCAGCAGCTTCCATGATTGCTCGCAAGACCGTAGTTTTCCCCACGCCAGCTCCGCCACAGATAAGACCTACCGGGCTGGTTAAGGCAAGCCCAACGGCTTCCTCCTGTTCATGGTTAAGCTTGAAACCGTGCAGTTCCGAAAACTTCACAAAGAACTTCTGCAGAAACTCATCCCTTGGCTTCATACGGATGGAAAGCTGGTGAGCCTCGAACTCACCCGCAAGCATGGCGTGAACATGGGAAGCAATGTAACGTTCCATGCTTGCCGCACCAATGCCCTGAAGACCTTCGCCAGCTTCAACCAGGGAACTTTCTTCCAGTGCCAGGGATATCGCTTTCTGAGCGGTATCGTCGTCGCAACCAAGAAGTTTTTTCAGGCCATTCTTAAAAAGAAAAAAATCCGCGAAGGTATGGGCGAACTGCAGCCTCTGGTAGACAAAAGCATCGGCGGCGGCGACCAGGCGGCGGTCATCATCAGGAACTATCCCCATCGAACGACCAAGGGTATCCGCTGTGACCCAGTTGGTGAAGGCCAGTAATCGGTATGGGTTTTCTTCCAGCTTCTCGACCACTTCATGACCGTAGATGTCGATAAGCTTTCTGGTCAACCAGAGCGGAGCACCATGCCTGTCCAGCCATGCGTACACAGCTGACTCGATGGCTATCAGTTCCCATCCTTCCACGAGTACCTGGGCAAGATGCTCCCCGATTACCTCAACGAACGGTTCCGGTTGCCCTGCATCCAGTAGTGGGTACAGGTCTTCCCCGAACCTGTCCCAGAGCTGCCGTGCTCTGGTATCACCGATGCCGGGGAAGTTACCGGACTTGGCAATAGTGGCGATAATGAGGCGTCCGCTTGGTCGCTGCAGAAGTGCCTTCTGTACCATGACTTGAAGTCCATATTCCGGGTGTTGCCGCTGTACCCCTTCAATTTGCCAGACTTCCCCGGAAATAGGTGCTCTCGGCATGGCCTTGTGGGAAGCGACAAACCGGTGGTTAGAACCATTCTCCGTGGTGCCGTTGAAGATGGCTCCCCCCAGTGCCCCCATCGACAGGATGTTGTTGATGATGACCAACTTCACGCAATCACCCGTTTACCCTGTTCCATCATCTCTTCGATATGCTTTAGCTTCTTCAGTTGCCGCCGCAACTCGTAGTTCTCAGCCACAAGAGAGGCGTTGGACTGCTCAAGGTTCATGATACGCCGCTCCAGCTTGACCTTGCCGATATCGTCATTGGCCCGTTCTTCGATACCGACTAAGCCCTTTGCCTTGACTGCCTCGTCCAGGAGGGCACGGCAATCATCATTCTTGTAGAGCGACTGCCGGGGAACCCCTGATGCTTCGGCAACAGCCGTCGCATTGACCTTGCCGCCTCGTGCCGGAAGCCCGGTGATACCGTCCAGGTACTTTGTGAGCTTGGCTACGTACTCCTGCCCGATTTCCTGTCCGCTCCTGTTATCGCTCATCTCTGGAACTCCCGTGGTCAATCGGTGGCAACGCAGCATTCAGTTTCTCTTCTGACATACCCATAGAGACAGCATTAGCAGACCAGACCCGGAACTTTTCCATAAGGTCATTATTTTCCCTTTCCAGCCGTTCGTTCTCGCTCCGCAACCGCCTGATGGTCTCATTTGCCTTTCTCAGGTCAGCAGGCAAATGCTCTTCGTTGGGAGGTGCTACGCCCCTCCGCAAGGAATTCCTCTTATCGGTATAGGCTTTCTTAATCCGCTCATGGCGGTCAAGGGCCTGCCGTGACCACTTCTTGAAGAGCCGCTGCTGAATTGCCTCAATCAGAGCGTCCCATGTAAGAAGGGTATCATGTGTCCAGCCGTCGATAATCTGGAGGACAACCAGGATATCCTCATCCGACATGTTTCTTACGGTTCTAGGCATAACGTTCTCCGAAAATTAAGCGGTTATCCGAGTGGCGGCACCTTTCAACGCTCTCAGTTTCCCCAGCATTTCCCCATCGGTGTCCCCAAGCATCTGCCGTTCATTCAGTGCCATCTCGATAGGAGAATACTCGTTTTCGTTGACCAGTTCGATGATGGTGCCTTCCAGTATGGTTTCGTCATCGAATATCTGCACGAGGTTCCGCAACCGCAAAACCCGTTTGCTGTTAAGCTGATACCAGCGGTCGGCACCGATAAACCCTTCCGCCAGTGCCTCTTCGTCACGGACAAGCTGAGCTTCGGCATCACGAAGAGCCTGACGAACCCGCTCGGTCTTTTTGGTGTCGCCCTTGATGCATTTGTGCTCTGTACAGTCAATACAGGCACGGTGCTTCTGACAGGGTATCATCGACCAGTCATGGACGCAGAAACCGTATTGGGTGGTGTGAACGGTTGGGTACCGCAACTCCATGTACTGTTCTCGCGTCATGGGAGCATTAGGTATCACCTCTACCAGAGCATCAGCCTTTGCGGAAATATCCCCCTGCCTCAGCAGTTCCAGAATTTCTTGAGGAGTCCTGTTATCATAGGCACGGTTTTGCTTAACGTCTTTCCTGCCCGACCAGAGGGCGATAACCAGCTGTTCAACGTTCTTCCTCTGGGCAAGAGTATTCAGCCAATGCCGGAACTGGTGACTCTTGATTTTGAACGGTTGGCCGTCTTCGTCCAGAAATCCGAGGCGGGAAAAGATACAGGATTTACCATGCTGACTTCCCGAACCCAGCTGGTTGTTGAAGATGGTTGTGGTGACGGTCTCGAACATGCAGGAAAAGGTACTTCTGTCCTGATGGAAAAAATACTTCGGCACCAAACAGAGTGCATTGCTGTAAGTAAGGTCGGTCTCCGGGTCGTAAATGGGGAAGTTATCCGGGAGCATCCCCACGATGGTCTTTTCGATATCCTCGAAATAATATAAATTCCCCGGTCTCCCGGTACCGCTGACGGGACGGTCGGCTTTGACAAACCGGATGCCAAAATCGTTAGCCCATCTGCTGGCAGCGGCTATTCTGGAAAAACCGACCGCCTCACAAATATCCTGTGTCGTCCAGTACTTTTGTGCCCTCAAGTGTTCCAGATGCTTCGGCAAATACATCTTCTCACGGAACTCTTCGTACCATGCGGCAATGCGGCGTGCCTCTGCGGTATGCTCCTTAAGCCTCCCGATGGCATTCCGTGCAACCTCTTCCATACTGCTGAGTACCGGCTTAATCATCGGGTCAGCACCCTTGGACGGCCACCAGCGTAGCCCGTATTGATTTACCCCGTTATAAACGGACTTATCTTCACAATCGACCGGCAACCGCAATACCTCGTTTATCCGGTCAGGCGAGCACATCATCAAGGCGGCTATAGAGGTGAAAACCACATCTAACGGTTCAGTCGCAGCAAAAAAAGCAGAAGCCAGAGCCTTTAGAGCCTCTTGCGATGGCATTTTTTTAATCCGGGCATCTTCGGACTTTTTACCGATGCGGCTGTTATCGTTATCGGGGCGTTTCTCAGGATTCTTCCAGACAAACGAAACTTTGGTCAGGTTACGCTTTACCATGAACTCGCCAATCATCCTGAGCTGATTTGTCATATGGTAAGCACTACGAGGAGTACGCTCCTTGATAATCTGGGCGGCACGGTAGAGTACCTGCGGGTCAGTATTCTCGGCTCGCGGAACCCCGTCTATGCTACATTCCGTAAGAGCCTTTTCCAGTGCCCGTACTGCCGCAATCCTCGCTCCATACGCATTTGTAGGTTTCAGGTGATGCTGGAAACGCATATACCCCTTGGCGAAATCAAGGAAAGGCAGTGCCATCGGCACCGCTTTCCCCTTAACACCTGCCGTATCGTAATTACTGAAAATAAACGCGAACGGGCCTTTGCTGCCTCTTCGCACCATATGTGGGGTGACATCCCAGTAATTGGAATTCCAGTCTATGTCAGCACCAAGAACGGTAAGGTGGTCTCGGCACATCTCGACAAACCCTTGCAGATTTTCCTTGGCATCACACTCGGCTCTCGGAACGAACTGGATAATATCAGCCATTAGCTGCCTCCCGTATACCATTGCACAGCTGTATAACTCGCGTTACAGCCAAAATCACATCGTTGTTCGCAAATGCAATCCGCTCATCTCCGGTCTCTTCCAGCAATTGTTTACTCTCCGCCAGCAGGTCGTCCAAAACCTCCTCGTGTGGGGCATCAAGCCATGCCTGAAAGTTTTGGCATTCATAACAGGCAATAGGCACCATGCCGTTGCATGCACCATATCCACCGCATCTGCCGATACCATCTTTACCGGGAGTGTGCCCCGGATACCTGACAAGGCTTGTGGGGTCATCGCTCCGCTTGGCCGTGGTATCATCTTCCACTATCCTTCCGGCAAACAGGTCGGCAAACGGGGCCAACTCCATCGCCAGGGCCTTGTCCAATTGCCGAATGATTTCAGGGACGCATTTGACATAGACTTGCACATTTTGCGTATCAGTGTGGTCAAGCAGTTCTGCTATGACCATTGCCCCGTGTTTTTCCATCGCAGCCCTGGTACCAAGTGTGTACCGGAACCGTTTTGCTGAAATATGCATTTGCTCCCCGGTACGGTGGGACTGGATATCCAGCATGGAAAATACATCTTGGATTTCCCTGTTAAGCGTCACACCCTCAGGATGATGTTCAAAGCCTGGTGCGTTATCGTTGTTCCATACCGGGAACAGTGGCAACTCATCCGGTTCCGTCCCGTCATGGATTTCCGCCTCATGTATCTGCTTCACCTGTGCCGCCCATGTTTCAAGCACTTCACCGATTTCCGGTATCAGGTGGCGGCTCTTGAACGTCTTTCTTAACAGGGTGCTTCGTTGTTTTGCTCGTGGCATGTTGACGAAATAGGTGCTCTTGCCGTTGGCGTCACACTGTACAACGACATCCTTCACCTTGAGACCTGCAACCTGCACTGGTCTCGCTCCGGTCGCCATGAACAACCAGATAAGGGAAAAGGCCCTGTTGCCGATTTTCCCGTCTGAGTAGGCCGCATTTATCGTTTTGTGGATGCCATGCAGCTCAATCTCGTCAAAAGGCCCTTTTACGGGGTCTTGCGTTAAGACGGCTGCTCCTTTCAGGTTCCCCTTAATTTTCAATCCACAGAGAGATTCATAAGCACTATCGTCAATTCCCGCATATCCCAGTTCATGCCACTTCTTAAGGAACCCTGCCAGTGCTCCCATGTACCACCGGATTTCCTTAGGGAGGTCGCCGCTGTAGTTGGCGATATGGATGTCGGTAAGCTCCGTCAGCTTTTCCTTGTTGGAGGTATTAACTGCCAACCTCTTGAACTGGTTGAACATGTTATGTGCATGGGACGTTGATTTTTCCCGCAGAAACCATATCAAGGCTTTTTTGAACACAACTATCAGCTCGTCACTGCAATGCGGTTCCAGGGACTTGAAGTTGAAGTACCTCCTGTGCGATATGTCCGGGATTTCCCACATATCATCTTTCGGGCAAAACGTGGAGCCTGCTCTGGTAAGGCATGTCTCAGGCAACGACAGGACTTCTGTGCTGACGGCATAATTCATTACTTATCCTTTTTCCCTATGATGCTTTCCTGCAGGCTCAGCTCAACCTTATTCGCCTGCTCGATAATGTGGCGTCTCGAATAGTGCCACGCCATATCCGAATCGATAACCCATCCCATCATTTCACACCGGGCCTTCCTTTCATGCTCGGCTGTCCATTCACCGCTCTTTATTAGTTCGTCAGCCCTTTCAGAAAACCGGTCGTTCCAGGTGTGCCTGAGGATATGGGCAGACAAGTCCTTCTGGATGTCGGGGTTCCTGAAACGGATAAATTTAAATATGTCATTTGCTGCGGCAATCGAAAGCTCTCTACCCTTTTTAGTTTCGACAAACAGAAAATGATTATCCTTCCGTACAGAGGGCAAATCCTTGTACCGGTACTTGAAAATGTACTCTTCGCACAGGCGGACAAGAGTTTTACCTAACGGCAATACCCTCGCCTTGGTCTTGGTTTGCGGCTGATGATACCGTTTATCGAACTGGTCGTTGGGTGTCCGGTGTATCGTAATCTTATTTGTCTGCAGATTTATATCTTCAGTCCTGATACCAAGGGCTTCTCCCTTTCGTATCCCCAAAGAAATCAGCATATTTATAAATAACTGGTTCCGGTACCGGATACGGATATCCTTCCACGGATTATTTTCATTTTTGGGGTCTACGGCTTCGAGTAATTTTTCCTGGTCTTCCAGTGTCAGCCCCAACTTCCGGTAAAGGTCGTTCTGATGTCCCTGCTTCGGTATTCTGGAATTGAATGCTTTTTTCATTTCGTTGGACGCATGCACCAGAGCGGTATATTTCAATGTTGACCGGGACAATCTGCCCGTCCGGTGTATTGCCAGCCATTCGAGATAATCGCGGATATATCTGAAACGCACCCCGGCTGTCGCCCCGGAAACCGTTTCGATATGCTTAATTTTCGAACGATTCTTTTTGTAGCTGTTCAGATTTGTCACCTTGCTTTTCGTAGCCACATCAGCTTGCACCTTGGTATCTGCAAGCAGTTTGCTGGCATGGATACGGGCATCTGCTGCAAGGGTTTCCACCTCATACACCCGAAGAAAGTCACCTTCCTGGAACCGTGCGTCAATGTCGATGTCGTGCTTCACCCCCCAGATGTACAGAAACTTGATTGCCCGAAGTTGAGCTTCCATTGTAGCAGCCTGGTCGCCCTTACCCCTGATGATGGAAGTTATGTACACGTTCGGATAAAATAGCGGCATGCCGGTATCGCCATCGACCAGCATTGGAAAACGCTCGCCGTTACTTCCGGTGACTAATCGGATTTTAAGGTTAGATGCCATACTCAGCTTACCTTATATGTTAGGGGTGGAATTTCGGGGTGAGCGGTGACAGGAGGAAGGCTACAAAATCAAAAAGTAAGTTTACACTTTATGGTACATATTTTACAATATCTTTTGGTATAAGTCAAGAAATACCAGTGTAAACGTAAAAATGCCGTAAATCAAAAGACTTACGGCATTTAGTTTACAGTTTTCGGTTATACCTTCGTTAGAACGGAATCTCGTCATCGGGGTTGAACACCGGCTCCTCGTAGGAACTCCCCTGGCTGTGTTCCTGCTGGGACGGCTTTGCTGCCGGACGACCGCCACCACCTCCGCCTTCGCCCTTGGCCGAAAGCATCTGCATCTTCTCGCCGACGATCTCGGTCGTGTAACGGTCCTTGCCTTCCTTGTCCTGCCACTTCCGGGTCTGCAGGCGCCCTTCGATATATACGGTTTTCCCCTTGGAAAGGTACTCGCCGGCAATTTCGGCAAGCCGCGCCCAGAGCGTGATGTTGTGCCATTCCGTCTTTTCCTCGAACTCGCCGCTTTTTCCCTTGAATCTCTCCGTGGTGGCGATGGAGAAGGAAGCGACGGCGGTGCCGCCTGCGGTGTAGCGCACCTCGGGATCCTTGCCCAGGTTTCCTATGAGCATCACCTTGTTGAGACTGGCCATCTGAGTGTTCTCCTTTTTGTCATATAGTAAAGTTGTTGCCGGATTGGGAAAGTGACCCTCACGACTAAAACACCAGTAATCTGATGTGTTAACCGTTACCACCGTATTCTTGCGAAATTTCGAAGGATTTTTTCACCTGCCGATTGCTTGTGCCGCCCAAAATGTCTAATTGGCAGCAGCGATGCTACATCATATTTCACTTCTCGCAAAGCAAATATTTTTGTCGGCGAGGATTAGGTCCGTTCCCATAATCGGTTAAGCCACCGCATGGTAAAATCGGCCAATCCAAAGTTAAAAACGGTTTTATACCATACGGTCCTACCTTGCCTTGTCGTACAGCGGGTCGGCCTGACGCTCGTTCAGGGTGATCCCTTGCCGCTCCAAAAGTTCCCCGGTTACCCGCCAAAGCCCGGTGATCGCGTTGTTGTAATCCACCAGCGCCTGGATCTGGTTCCCCTTGGCCGTCACCAAGTCGTTCTCCACGTCGAAGACATCCTTGGTTGTCGCGAGCCCTACGGAGTTCTTCCTTTGGAAAGCCCTCAGGCGGTCCTCGGCGTAGGTCCTGCCGCGGCTGGTGACCTCAAGCTGCTTGTAGCTCGACTGCAAGAGCCGGATGGCCGCCTTCACGTCGTTGGCGATGCCGGCCTCCAGGCTTTGCAGCTGGGTCTGGGCCTGCTCCAGCAGCAGGCGGCTCCTGATGTAGTCGTTTTCCGCCGCGCGATTGCCGAGCGGATAGCTGAGTTGCACCCCGACGCCCCAGGCGGGATAGTCCGCGCTCGCGGTCTGCTCGATCCCCCGGGCAAAACGCGGATCGAAGCCGCCGAAACCGACGTTGGCGTTGACGGAGAGGTCGGGCAGTACGCGGTTGCGCGCCACCCTGCGCTGGAGATCGTCGATCTTCAGGGTGATGCGCTGCGCCGCGAGCTCGGGACGGTTGGCGAGCGCATGGGAGAGCGCCTCCTCCTCGGAGACGGCATAAGCCTCCCGGGTCGGCTGGTCGGAGATCACGATATCGCTGGTACCGTCGAGCTGCAGGCTGAGCCGCAGCACGTCCTTCTGGTCCCGGACCGCCCGTTCCGCGTCGATTACCTCCTTCTCGCGGGTAGCCGAGCTGAACTCGGCGTTCAGGATCTCCATGGCGGGGAGCACACCCGCCTTTACCCTGCCGCGGGTTTCGTCCTGGATCTTGTTGGCCAGGGCCAGCGAGGTCTTCTTGACCTCCAGCACCTCGCGCAGGTTGTAGAGCTTGAAGTAATCGACCCGCACCTGCGCCACCGTGTCGCTCAGCTTGGCCTTGAAACGATCGAGGGACCCCTCCTTGCCGTAGCGCGAAACGGAGATATTCAGCTCGGTA
>Ga0209125_1000692_pt1 | contig 40050 bp, 38 predicted proteins | sample BarGraIncub1131A_FD_184503 | JGI IMG/M metagenome (GOLD analysis project Ga0209125, IMG submission 184503) | Arctic peat soil microbial communities from Barrow, Alaska - Barrow Graham LP Incubations 11-31A (SPAdes) (version 2) | ecosystem: Environmental > Terrestrial > Soil > Wetlands > Peat... | reverse complement strand
CTGGCGCTCGACGTGCATCACGTCTTTTTGCACGGCATCGTCGAGAGCTACGCGCTTATCCCGATCGGGGCGTGGCATACCAGCGGGGGCCTCCTCAAGTTCCTCATCGAGACCAGCACCGGTATGTTCGTGATCGGGATCAAGCTGGCCGCTCCGGTCTCCGTGGCGCTTTTGGCCACCTGCGTGGCGCTCGGCATCGTCGCCCGGAGCTTCCCCGCCATGAACGTCTTCATGGTGAGCATGCCCCTCAACATAGGGATAGGTTTCCTGATCCTCGGGCTCTCGCTCCCGGTCTTCCTGCGCGTGCTCGAGGGAGCCTTCGGGGGGATGGCCGGGCAGATGAGGCTCCTCTTCAAGCTGCTCGCCTAGGATCCCATGGCCGATACCGATAAATCCTCCAAAACAGAACAGCCCACCGGAAAAAAGATTGCCGACGCCCAGAGCAAGGGGAGCGTGCCGCGCAGCAAGGAGATGAGTTCGGCGGTCAGCCTGATCGCGGCGATGGTCGCGCTCTACGCCAGTTCCGGCATGATGCTGTCCACCATGAAGGCCAGCATGCGGGACATCTTCGGTGGGCTCGCCAGCATCGATACCTCCTATGCAGGCGTGCAGAATCTGATGATAAAGGAGTTTGGCTACATAGCTCTCATGCTGGCGCCGTTCATGCTGGTCGTCATCGCGGCTGGCCTGCTCGTCGAGATGAGCCAGGGGGGGGTGACCATCAGCTCGGAGAAGCTGAAGCTGGATCTCGGCAAGCTGGATCCGATCAAGGGGGTGGGGAGGCTTTTCAACAAGGACTCGTACTTCGAGGTCGCCAAATCCTTCCTGAAGCTGCTGATCGTCGGCTACATGTCGTACCGGATCCTCAAGGAGGAGATGGACGGGATCATCTACCTGGTGGACCGCGATCTGCAGGGGATCCTGGATTTCATCGGGCACCTCTCCTTCAAGATCGTGCTGCACACCTGCGGGGTCCTGATCGTGCTGGCGGTGGTCGACCTGGCATTCGTGAAGTGGCGTTTTCTGGACAACCTGAAGATGACCAAGCAGGAGGTGAAGGACGAGGCGAAGGACTCGGAGGGCGACCCGGCGATCAAGGCGAAACTGAAGCAGAAGCAGTTTCAGATGGCGCGCCGAAGGATGCGGCAGATCATACCGACCGCCGACGTGGTGGTGACCAACCCGACCCACTACGCGGTGGCTCTCAAGTACGACCGGTTCCGCATGGCCGCGCCGGTGGTGCTTTTCAAGGGGGCCGACCTGATGGCGCTGCAGATAAAGATCGTCGCCCGGGAGAACAACATCATGCTGGTGGAGAACCGCTTCCTGGCGCGGGAGCTCTACAGCCAGGTTGAGGAGGGGGGTGAGATCCCCGAGGGGCTCTTCGCGGCGGTGGCGGAGATCCTCGCCTATGTCTACAGCCTGAAAGGAAAATAGCTGGTCGCCCGGTCGGGAATCCGCCTGACTCAGCGGCACGCCGCAGCCGCCCCCGCGTGGCGAGGGCCCTTCCCCGTTACTCCGGTTTCCCTATGCCGAACTTATCCAGCCGGTACTGCAGCGTCTTATAGCTCATGCCGAGCAGGGGAGCCGCTTTGGCTATTACCCAGTCGGCCCTCTGCATCGCCTTTATGATCAGGTCGCGCTCCAGTTCGTCGATGGAGATCCCCTGGGCGGGGAACTCGAAGGGGAGGCTTCCCGCCAGGGTCGCCTCGTGGTGCACCTCGGCGGGCAGATCCTCGGCCTGGATGTAGTCGCTCTCGGCCATCAGCACCCCTCGCTCGATGACCGACTCCAGTTGCCGGACATTCCCGGGCCAGCCGTATTCCAGGAGGATCTTCAGGGCGGGTTTGCCGATCCCCTTGAGCGGTATGCCACAGGATGCGCTGTACTTTTTCAGGAAGAAATTGGCCAGGGTGACGATGTCGTTGCCCCGCTCGCGCAAGGGGGGGAGGGTGATCCTGATCACGTTCAACCGGTAGAAGAGATCCTCGCGGAAGGCCCCCTTCCTGGTCTCCTGCTCCAGATCCTTGTTGGTGGCCGATATGATGCGGACGTCGACCGGGATGTTCAGCTTTCCCCCAACCCTCCTGATCTCCTTCTCCTGGATGGCGCGCAGCAGTTTCGCCTGCATGGCGATGTTCATCTCGCCGATCTCATCAAGGAATAGCGTCCCCCCCTCGGCGGCCTCGAACAGGCCGATCTCCCTGGTCCCGGCTCCGGTGAAGGACCCCTTCTCGTGGCCGAACAGTTCGCTCTCCATCAGGGAGTCGGGAATGGCCGCGCAGTTTATGGCGAAGAAGGCCTTTTCCTTGCGAGGGCTCCCGTCGTGAATGGCACGCGCCACCAGTTCCTTTCCGGTGCCGGATTCGCCGTAGATGAGGACCGTTGTCGTGGTGGGAGCGATCTTGTTGATCATCCGGGCCACCTCCATCATCTTCGGGTGGTCGCCGATCATGCTCGGGAGAGTCTTGGTTTCCGCCAGCTTCCGGTGCAGCACCTTGTTTTCCTTGAGGAGCATGATGTGCTCGAAGGTGCGCTGCAGGGTGAGAATCAGGTCGTCTCGCTCCAGAGGCTTCTCCAGGTAGTCGAAGGCACCCTTCTTCATCGCCTCCACTGTCGACCGTGAGGAGCCGTGGGCCGTCATCATCACCACGCACTGCTTGGGGTTCTCCGAGAGGACTCGCTCCATCAGCTCCATGCCGGACATCCCCTGCATTTTCAGGTCGGTGAGCAGGAGGTCGAATTCGCCCTTTTCAAGTTCCTGCAAAGCCTCCCTCCCCCCGGATACGGCCAGGACCCGGTACCCTTCCTTTCCGAGTATGGCGGATAGGATGTCCCGTTGCCCTTTTTCGTCGTCCACAATCAGAATGCTGCCGGTCATTAAAACTCCAGGGGGAAAACAGGTTAAGGTTAAGGTTAAGAAAAAAACCAAGGGTTAGGCCGAGATGGAGGCAGAGGGGAACCTTAACCTCAACCTCAACCTAGTTTTTATCCATCGGCAGGCTCACGGTAAAGGTGGTCCCTTCTCCTCGAATGCTGCGCACCTCGAGCGCCCCGCCATGTTCCTTGATGATCCGCTCGGTGATGGCGAGCCCAAGGCCGATGCCCGCCTCCTTGGTGGTGAAATAGGGCTGGAATACCTTCTCGAGGTCCTGCGGCTCAATACCCTCGCCCTCGTCGCTGAAGCTGAGCAGGAACAGCCCGGCCTCCCGGTCGATGCTGGCGCCCAGGGTGATCCTTCCCCCCTCGTGCATGGCCTGAGCCCCGTTGGTTATGAAGTTGCAAAGACAGTTGCGCATCAGCTCCGGGTCCACCAGCATCGGCGGGAGGTTGTCGGGGATCTCTCGGATCACCTCGACGCGGCTCTCCCTGAGCCGGTCCTGCATGAGCTGCATCGCCTTGTCGATCAGATCGGGGTAACTTGCCAGCTGCCGCCGGAGCTTGAGCGGTCGGCCATAGTTCATGAAATTGAGCACCATGTAGTTGGCCTTGCGCACCTCTTCCTTGATGTTGTCGGCGATCGCCTCAAGTTCCGGGCCCCTTCCCTGGCAGATGGGGAGCAGTTCGCTCTTCAGGTGGTCGATGGCAAGGCTTATGTAGTTCAGCGGGTTTCTGATCTCGTGAGCGATGCCGGCCGCAAGCTGCCCCACCTTGGAGAGGTGCTCCGCCTCGTAGAGCCTTTTTTCCAGCTGTTCCTTTTCCTTGAGTTTCTCCACCATCTCGTTCAGATTTTCGGCCAGCTCGCCTATCTCGTCGCCGCTCTTAACATTGAAGGTGACAGAGAGGTCCCCCTCCGAGACGTCCTTCACACCGGTGGCGAGCCTGTGGATCGGTAGGGTGTACCTGCGGGCGAGGAAGATGGTGAGGAACATGCCGATCACGAACACCAGGCTGGTGGCGACCAGTCGCTGGACGAAGTTGGCGTGTTGGATCTCCCGGATGTTGTCCAAAAGCAGGTTCACCTGCACGTAGCCCAGCTGTTCATCCCCGACGATGACCGGAACCACCAGGTCGTACGGTTTCAATGAGCTCCCTGAACCGCCCCCCCTGCGGGAGGCTTTCAGCCCCTTCTCCAGCTTTTTGATCTCCCGCTTCTTGCCGACCTGGTCGGGGTCGGAGGAGTTGATGATTTCACCCTCGTTGTTGATGATGTTGATCTGGTTGATCCCCTTGTTCCTTGCCTGCTGCAGGTATTCCTTCAGGCGGGACGACTCCACATCCGTCTCCGAGGTGAGGTCCTCGACGCTTAGCTGGATCGCCTTCGAGACCACCAGGGAACTTTCTTGTATCTCCTGCACCAGGTCGTTCTGGCTGAACTGGTTCAATGTGAAGAGGATCAGCATGGCAATGATAAGCAGAGAAAGCATTATCATCACCAGTTTGGTATTCAGTTTCATTGCTGCCCGACCTTGTTAGCGAAATGAGTCCCACCAGGGTCGGGATTATACAACAGCGTCGGCTGCGAGACAAGTTGTATGTCCGCGACCGCGAGAACCGAAGGCGGGTTTGTGGAGAGAAATTTCTTCAAATAGCCTGCTCCAGCTGGTATTATTCAAAGAAAAGGGTGTTCCGGCTCTGCCTGTGCCTGAGAGAATCGGAGGAGTGATGAGCTATATCGTCGGCAGGATACCTGGGGATGTGAAGGTCGATCCGGATGCGGGGGGGCAGGGACGCCAGCGCAAGCGGGAGAGGCCGAAGCAAAAGGGAAGCAAGGAGGACAACGTCAGCATCTCGGACGAGGCAAAAAGGCGGAGCGTTTCCGAGGAAGGAGCCGAGGCTGAGTAGCCCCCGGCGCGCCAGGTCTCAACTGAACAGGGACTTATCCTTTTCAAACGCGGCGCTGAAGGTATCGAGTATCTTATTTACCTTCTCCTCGGAGAGTTTCAGCATCAGTCCTGGTTTTGAGCCGGCCAGGTCGAGGTCGTCCATGGGCTCCCTCACCCCGATCCCGAGTTTCAGGCAGCAGAGGTCGGCAAGGGAGGTGACCGCGGTGAGGTTTACCAGGGATGGTGGGTCCTCCGGGCCGAACTCCAGCTTGTGGTGCTGCAGTATCGCCGTGGTGAGAACCTCCGGGAAATTCCACTTCTTGATCACGTAGGCTCCCACCTCGTCATGGCTGAACGGGTAGACGCTGCGCTCCGCAAGCTCGAAGGAAATCCCCTCGTTGTAGCAGTGCTGCATGACCTCCTGAAATTTCACCCGGTCCAGCGTGTTCATGATGATCTTGCCGATGTCATGGAACAGTCCTGCCAGGAAGGCCTCCTCCTCGTTTGCCGCGCGGGTCTGCGAGGCGATGATCCTCGCTACGAGCCCCGCCGCGAAGGAGTGCTCCCAGAGCATCCTTTCGGTCAGACCGTACGGTTTGTAGACCTGCTTGACCGAGGCGGCCACCACCAGGCTCCTGAGGGTGCTGAAACCGAGGATGACGATGGCGCTTGATAGGGTCTGTATCTGCCTCTGGCAGCCGTAAAAGGAGGAATTGGAGATCTTCAGGACGCGGGCGGCGACCGCCGGGTCGGAAGCAACGATCTTGGCCAGTTCGTCGGCCGTGGCGTTTTCGCTCTCGATGAGTTGCATAACCTTTATCGCTACCACGGGGATGGTCGGGAGATCCGCCGCCGTCATGATGGCGGTTTCGAGTTCTTTGTTCATGAGTAGTGATCCTTCCGGTTAGCAGGGGTAGATGCTGGCGCAGCTTTTATGTATATCAGATTGTTACCTTTTATCAAAGGAGGATTTAGTGATTGAAAGGGGGGGCTGGGCGGGCTATACTGGCGAAAAAATAAGGAACGGGTTCCAGAGTGATCATTAAAAGCACCGAATTCATTAAAAGCGCAACCAGACCAGCCCATTACCCCGAAGGGGATTTGCCGGAGATCGCCTTCGCGGGGCGCTCCAACGTGGGGAAATCTTCCCTGGTGAACGTGCTGGTGAACCGAAAAAACCTGGTGCGCACCAGTTCGACGCCGGGACGCACCCAGCTGATCAACTTCTTCCAGGTAAACGACGACTTCATGCTGGTCGACCTCCCGGGGTACGGCTACGCGAAGGTACCCCTGGCCGTAAAGAAGGACTGGCGTCCCATGATGGAGACCTACCTCTCCAAGAGGAGGAACCTGCGCGGCGTGGTCCTGATCCTCGACATACGGAGGACCCCGGTGGACGAGGATCTGCAGATGCTTGCCTGGCTGCGGGCCTTCTCCATCGCGCCGATTATCGTCGTCACCAAGTGCGACAAGGTCTCCAAAAACGAGCGCGCCAAGCAGAGCGCCATCATCATGGAGCGCATGGGACTTGAAAAAGGGGATCTCAACTTCTTCTCCGCCCTCTCCAAGGAGGGGAAGGACGGCATCTGGGTCCGGATCGACGCGCTGCTCGCGCAAGCGGCCGAGAACGCCGAGATAAGCGACAACGCCAGAGTTGCAGAAGTTTCCAAAACCTCTGATACTGAGACCCTCGTCGCCAGCTGATCTCACCTCGCAGCACCGAAGGAGAGCTGATCAACGCGCCGGTGCAGATCCGTGCCAAGCAGGTTATTGATTGACATTCGCTGCCGCCTCTGCTAGGAACATGCTTAACTATAGATAGTTATCGTCCGGGTGCCCCGAAAGGGGTTAAAAGGGAAGAGGGTTAAAATCCCTCGCTGTCCCGCAACTGTGAACGGTTATGAAAGCCGCAACAACGCCACTGATAGCATCGGGAAGGCGCGGTGAGTAAGAAGACCCGTGAGTCAGGAAACCTGCCAGGATGAACGCTTAATTGGAACCTCCGTGGTAGAGGGGCTAAAGCCAGAATCGTTTCCTTTTCCGATTTTTGACCCGCCTTCCATTGGAAGGGGGGTTTTTTTATGTCAAAAGTTACCTTGGTAACGGGTGGGGCGCGTAGCGGCAAGAGCCGCTTCGCGGAGCGGATGGCCGAGAGCTTTGATCCGATGCGCGGCTATCTCGCGACCGGTCAGGCAGGTGACGCGGAGATGGCCGAGCGGATCGCGCGCCACCGCGGCAGACGTGGCGGCGATTGGGAGACCGTGGAGGAACCGCTGGAGTTGACCCAGGCTGTCACCCGGATGGACGGTCGCTATACGGTGCTGCTTGTCGACTGCATCACCCTCTGGCTCTCGAATCTGCTGTTCCACTGCGAGGGGGGAGCCGCAGAGGCGCTGCAGCGCGTGGTGGGCTTTACCGAGAGCTTCGCTGCCTTGAGCACGCCGCTCATCATCGTCACCAACGAGGTCGGCATGGGGATCGTGCCGGAGCACCCGCTTGCCAGAAGTTTCAGGGACCTGGCGGGCGAGGCGAACGAACTGATCGCCGCCAGGGCGGACGAGGTGTACGTCACCATATCCGGATTGCCCCTGAAACTCAAACCTTAGAGGCGGTTCTACGTTCTAAGTTCTAAGTTGAAACCACGAACCACGAACGTAGAACGTAGAACGTAGAACGTAGAACGTAGAACGTAGAACGTCATAGCCACCGGAGACCACCATGGAACTGTTAGACGCAACGCTGGCGAAAATCCAGCCGGTAGATGACGCTTTCCTCGCCAAGGCGCAGGCGAAGCTGGACAACAAGACCAAACCGCTCGGCTCGCTCGGCCGCCTGGAGGAGATGGCGCGCAGGTTTGCCGCCATCAACGAGAACCTTTCTCCGGAAACCGGCAAGAAGGTGATCTTCACCTTCGCCGGGGACCACGGCATCGTCGAGGAAGGGGTGTCCCTGTTCCCGAAGGAGGTGACCCCGCAGATGGTGCTCAATTTCCTCAGGGGGGGCGCCGGGGTCAACGTGCTGGCGCGCCACGTCGGCGCCGAAGTCCGGGTGGTGGACATTGGGGTGGATTACGACTTCGATCCGGCCCCGGGCCTCATCATACGGAAAGTGGCCAAGGGGACGCGCAACTTCGCCAAGGGTAGCGCCATGACCAGGGAAGAGGCGGTCCAAGCGATCGAAGTCGGCATCGCCCTAGCGGACCTGGCCAAGAGCGAGGGTGTCTCCATGCTCGGCACCGGGGAGATGGGGATCGGCAACACCTCCCCATCCTCGGCGATCATCGCCGCCCTTTCCGGGTGCAGTGTCCGCGAGGTGACCCACCGGGGGACCGGTATCAACGACAGCGTGCTGGAACATAAGATCTCGGTGATCGAGGCCGGGCTCGCCCTGAACCGTCCGGACCCCGAAGACCCGCTTGATGTGCTCGCCAAGGTGGGGGGACTGGAGATCGCGGGGATTGCCGGGCTGGTGCTGGGCGCCGCGGCGAACAGGATCCCGGTGGTGGTGGACGGCTTCATCTCCACGGCGGGCGCCTTGATCGCCTGCGAGATGCACCCCCATGTCAGGGATTACCTCTTCGCGGCGCACGCCTCGGTCGAGGTCGGGCATCGGATGATGCTGGAGCGGATCGGGGCTGAACCGATTCTCGATCTCCAGCTTCGCCTGGGGGAAGGGACCGGAGCGGCGCTCGCCATGGGGCTCATAGATGCGTCGGTGAAGGTACTGAACGAAATGGCGACCTTCGCCGAGGCCGGTGTGGCCGAGGGGTAGTACGATGATCCGCAGGGTGACGCTCACATGAGGCTGTTTTTCGTCGCGTTCCAGTTCCTCACCATCGTTCCGCTTCCGTTCCCGGTGCGCTGCGAGGAGAAGGACCTGGGGCGCTCCATGACCTATTTCCCGCTGGTGGGCCTCGCCATCGGGGCGCTCCTGGCCGGCGCCGATTTCCTGCTCGCGCAGCTTTTGCCCCGGGGGGTGAGCGACCTGATCCTGATCGCCCTGCTCTCGGTCGTGACGGGAGGGCTCCATCTGGACGGGCTTTCCGACGTCTGTGACGGCCTGGCGGCGCGGGGCGCGCGGGAGCGATTCCTCGACGTGATGAAGGATTCCCGGGTTGGCGCGGTGGGTGCGGTGGCCCTCGTCCTCGGCTTAGGTCTCAAGTATCAGGCGCTCCTTGCCGTCCCGCTTCAATACAAGCGGGAGGTGCTCCTCTTTTTCCCACTCGCCGCGCGCTTTGCCCAGGTGCAGATGACCGTTGGGTCCAAGCGGGCCCGCACCGACGGGCTTGGCTCCGCCTTCATCGGTGGCGCGGGGCTTGTGCAGTTCTGCCTCGCCTGCACCATCACCCTGGCCGCCGCCTTCTGGCTCCTCGGCTTGAACGGGATCTGCTGCGCTTTGATCCTCTATCTGCTTACCTGGGGGATCAAATCCTGGTCCCATCGAAGGCTCGGCGGCATCACCGGAGACGTGATCGGCTGCGCCAGCGAACTGAACGAAATCACCTGTCTTTTGCTGCTGTTGGCGCTGTTTCGCGGCGGTTGGCTGGCCATTTAGGAGCATGCCATGACGGAGAAAACCCGTATCCATCTGATCCGACACGGCGAGGTGGAGGGATCCAACCGCTATAACGGACATCGGGACGTAGCCCTCACCCCGCGGGGTGAGGGGCAGTACCACGGGCTCAAGCAGCGCCTCGATCCCGACCGTATCAGCGCCTGTTACACGAGCGACCTTTCCCGGACCGTGCGCGGCGGGGAGATACTGGGCGCCTTTCTCGGCGTGGAGCCGGTGAAGCTGCGGCAACTGCGCGAATTGAACTGCGGGGCGTGGGAAGGGCTTCCCCTGACGGAGATCCAGTCGAGCCGCCCCGAGGAGTGGGCGGCGCGGCTGGCCGACCTGGTTAACTTCCGCGCGCCCGGGGGGGAGAGCCTCTCCGATCTCGCCGCCCGCGTGCTTCCGGCGATCGCCGAGATCGTGGCCCGGCATCGGGGCGAGGAGGTCCTGGTGGTGGCCCACGGCGGGGTGAACCGCGTGATCCTGCTGGACGCCATCGGCGCCCCCCAGGCGTCCATGTTCAACATAGAGCAGAAGTACTGCGCCATGAACATCATCGATTACTACGCGGACGGCAATCGCGTGGTGAAACTTCTCAACGGCTGACGGGACCTTTTCTCATGAAGCGGATAGTCATCGCAGCGCCCGGCAGCGGCTCCGGTAAGACCACCCTGACCCTCGGCATCATGGATGCCCTGAAACGCCGCGGCCTCCAGGTGGCGCCCTTCAAGGTCGGCCCGGATTTCATCGACCCTGGCTACCACCGGTTGGTGACCGGCACCCATTCCATCAACCTGGACGGCTGGATCTGCGGGCTCGAATTCGTCCGCGCGACCTTCGCTCATCACACGGCTGCCGCCGACATCGCGGTCATCGAGGGGGTCATGGGGCTCTTCGACGGGATCGACGGGGTCTCCGAGGCGGGGAGCACGGCCGAGATCGCGAAGGCGCTCGCCGCTCCGGTGCTCCTGGTCGTGGACGCCCGCAGCCAAGCACGCAGCGCCGCGGCGGTTGTGCATGGTTTTGCCAGCTTCGACCCCGGGGTCCGGGTCGCCGGGGTGATCTTCAACAACGTGGCCAGCGAGAGCCACGAACGGATACTGCGCGAGGCGCTGGCCGCCAGTTCCCCGGAGATCGCCCTGGTAGGAATCCTCCCGAGGGATCCGGCGCTCGCCATAGCGTCCCGTCACCTGGGCCTAATGACCGTCGAGGAGAACCCGTTATCCGGAGAATTCCTCCGGCATCTGGGCCAGGTGATCGACCGGCACCTAGACCTGGACGCAATCCTCCAGTTTGCCGAATCCGCGCCAGATCTTCTTGTGGTCGACGCCTCCGATAGCACGGACCACGGGAGCGTTGTCCGGGACGCCGACCGGGTCAGGATCGCTGTCGCACGGGATGCCGCGTTCTGCTTTGTCTATGAGGACAACCTCCGGCTTCTGAGAGAGCGGGGTGCGAAACTTTGCGCCTTTTCGCCCCTTGCGGACTCGGCGCTTCCAGACGGTATCTCGGGGATCTATCTGCCCGGGGGGTATCCCGAACTCTTCGCGGAGACCCTTTCCGGGAACACTCTCCTCATGAAGGGGATACGGGACGCCATCGAGGCCGGCATGCCGGTTTATGCGGAGTGCGGCGGTTTCATCTATCTGACTCGTGGGGTTTGCCAGGCAGAGGCACCGGCGCACCCCTTGGTCGGTATTTTTCCGGTCCAAACCCGCATGTTGCCGCGTCGCAAGGCCCTAGGCTACCGCGAGGTGGAACTATTGGGGGAGAGCGTGATCGGCGGGAAAGGGACGCTCGCCCGGGGGCACGAGTTCCACTATTCGGAGATGGGGGAGATGCCGACTTATGTGGAGCGGCTCTTCGAGGTCTGCAAAAAGGGGCTCCCCTTGGGCCGCGAGGGGTATCGCTATCGGAACTGCCTCGCCTCCTACATTCATCTACATTTCGGCAGTTCACCAGGGATCGCCGACAACTTTGTGGGGCACTGCCGCGCATACGGAACAAGGAGCATCACGTGAAAACACAGATTGAACTGGCGCGCGATGGGGTAATTACCCCGCAGATGGCAACGGTTGCCTTTGACGAGGATGTGACACCCGAGTACGTCCGGGAGAAGGTGGCAAAAGGGCGCATCGTCATCCCCTGGAACCGTATCAGAAACCCCCGGGTGGCGGGTATCGGCGAGGGGCTCCGGACCAAGGTGAATGCCTCCATCGGCACCTCGTCCGACATCGTCGACTACGCGGCCGAGGTGCGCAAGGGGCTTGCCGCCAAGGAGAGCGGCGCGGACACCCTCATGGAACTTTCCGTGGGCGGTGACCTGGACCGGGTGCGGCGCGAGGTGATCGCGGCGGTGGATCTGCCGGTGGGAAACGTGCCGCTTTATCAGGCGTTCTGCGAGGCGGCGCGCAAATACGGCGACCCGAACAAGCTGGACGACGAGATGCTTTTCGACATCATCGAGAGGCAGTGCGCGGACGGCATGTCTTTCATGGCGGTGCACTGCGGCATCAACCTCTACACCCTGGAACGCCTGAGAAAGCAGGGCTACCGCTACGGCGGGCTGGTCTCCAAGGGCGGGGTGAGCATGGCTGCCTGGATGATCGCCAATGGTCGGGAGAACCCGCTCTACGAAAAGTTCGACCGGGTGGTCGAGATCCTGAAGCGCTACGACACGGTCCTCTCCCTGGGTAACGGGCTGCGCGCCGGCGCCATCCACGACTCCAGCGACCGTGCCCAGATCCAGGAACTCCTGATCAACTGCGAGCTCGCGGAGATCGGCCGGGATATGGGTTGCCAGATGCTGGTGGAGGGTCCCGGACACGTGCCGCTCGACGAGATCGAGGGGAACATCAAGCTGCAGAAGAGGATGAGCGGAGGCGCTCCCTACTACATGCTCGGTCCCATCGCGACCGACGTGGCGCCCGGCTTCGACCACATCACCGCCGCCATCGGAGCCGCGCAGTCCTCCCGCTTCGGCGCCGACCTGATCTGCTACATCACCCCCGCCGAGCACCTGGCGCTTCCCAACGAGGAGGATGTGCGGCTGGGTGTCAAGGCCGCCAAAATCGCCGCCTACATCGGGGACATGAACAAGTACCCGGAAAAAGGTCGCCGGCGGGACAAGGAGATGAGCAAGGCGCGCAGGGATCTTAACTGGGAGCGCCAGTTCGAGCTCGCCCTCTACCCCGAGGACGCCTTAGCCATCAGGGGGAGCCGCACCCCCGAGGACGAGAAGACCTGCACCATGTGCGGCGACTTCTGCGCCAACAGGGGCGCCAACCAGCTCTTCGCCTGCGACCTGCGCGGCGACAAGATTTAAGATTTTGAAGGCCAAAAAGCTGGAACCACGAAATACACGAAACTCACGAAAAAACATCTGATTTTTCATTCAAGTTGTTGTTTGGCTTTGAGCCGTTTTCGTGTTTTTCGTGAGTTTCGTGGTCAGACTTTTTACAGCAACAACCCGTTATGTCACGCCAGTAATAATCAGGAGACTTCATGGGCAGGATTCTAAGCATCGCCATCCTCTGCCTCCTCAGCGCGACCCCGGCCTTCGCCATGCACATATCGGAAGGGATATTGCCGTTTTCCTGGGCCCTTTTCTGGTACCTGGCGGTCGTTCCCTTCGTAGCCCTCGGCGTGCGGCGCCTGAACGCCCTGAGCCGGGAGGACCTTGCCCTGAAACCGCTGGTGGGGCTCCTGGCTGCCGTCGTCTTTATCATCTCCTGCATGCCGATACCGGTACCGACCGCCGGGACCTGCTCGCACCCCTGCGGTACCGGGGTTGCGGCGATCCTGGTCGGTCCGCTGGTCAGCGTGGTAATCGCGGCGGTCGCCCTCCTGATTCAGGCGCTCTTCCTTGCCCACGGTGGACTTTCCACCCTGGGCGCCAACACCTTCTCCATGGGGGTAGTGGGATCCTTCGCCGGTTGGCTGGCTTTTCATGGCCTGCGCCACATGGGAGGGAGTCTCGCGCTCTCCGGGTTCATCGCGGGGCTCCTGGCGGACTGGGGAACCTACGCCGCCACCTCCCTGATACTCGCCTCGGGCATCCGTGGCGACGCGCCGCTTCTGCCGCTCTTTGTCAAGGTCGTGGTTGCCTTCATTCCGACCCAGCTCCCGCTCGGAATTCTGGAAAGCGTGATCACCGCGGGCATGCTGACGCTACTGTACAAGAAACGTCCCGACCTGCTGGTCAGGATGAAAGTCATATCCGAGAGGGAGTTGCAAAGCCATGCCTGAGCGCAAACGGAAGTGGAAGATACTTCTGGTCCTTATGATCATCCTCCCGACGCTGCTTTTCGTGGTTTACTTCTTTTCCCTGGCGCCCATGCCCTGGACCGGAGTCGACGAGGCGGTGGTGCAGAAGATCGCCAAGGAGCATGGCAGGGAGGCGGTAGCACCGCTCATCAACCCGGGTTCCGGTGATCTGCTGCTCTTTGTCTTTTTGGTCGCGGGCGCTGTCGGCGGTTTTGTTGCCGGGTATTGCTGGCGCGATCTGGTGAAAAAGAAGGAGTAGGGTGACTCATGCACCATTTTACCCAACAGGCGGTGGACGCATCCCACGGGCTAAGCCGCGTCGACCCAAGGGTTAAACTCTTGAGCGCGCTGGCGCTCCTGGTGATGGTGATAAGCGCCCGGGGAATTGTCTTCCCCTTGCTGGTTGCTTTCCTCTGCCTAAGCCTCTGTTTTACCCTCGGGGTTTCTGCCAAAACTTTGGCATTCCGATTCTCAGAACCGGTTTCTATCGCGGCGACGGTCCTGGTCCTGAAGCTCTTTTCTGCGGGGCATGTTCCCCTTTTTGCTCTCCATATTGCGGGATTCGATCTGGTCGGGCACCGGGACGGCCTCATGGAGGGGGTGCGTATCGCGAGCCGCATCGCCGGAGGGGTCTCACTGCTCGCGCTGGTCGGGTTCTCTACCCCATTCACCGAGTTGATGGCAGCTCTCTCCTGGTTAAAGGTGCCGCAGGTGCTGGTCGACGTGGCCCTCTTCGCCTGGCGCTACCTGTTTCTGCTTCTGGAGGATGCGCAGGTGGTGTACAACGCCCAGAGGAACCGCCTTGGCTACGCCGGTTACCGGCGCGGGATGCGCTCCTGTGCCACCCTGGCCGGCGTGCTGGTCATCAAGGCCTTCGACAACAGCCAGAGCATCACGACTGCCATGGTGCAGAGGGGTTATGACGGCGACATGCCGATGCTGACCCATAAGCCGTTTGTTGCCGCCGAGGTCGCCTTCTCGCTCCTCTTCGTAGCCTGCATGGGGATAATCAGGGTCATCTGAAGCTAGGGATCCCCCTTTTACAAGGACTTTTCGTGAACCCCACAAGAATCTCCGTGAACCTGGAAACGTTCAAATACCCCGATGGCACCATTGCCCTTTCCGACATCCGTCTGGAGGTGGCGAAGGGTGAATTCACCGGGATTCTCGGCTCCAACGGTTCGGGGAAAACCACTCTTTTGAAGATCATGGACGGGCTTATCAAGGGGTATCAGGGAGAGGTGCTGCTGGACGGCGACAACGTGCTCCGGCTCCATCCGCGCGACATCTACCGCAAGGTGGGTCTCGTGTTCCAGAACCCGGACGACCAGCTCTTTGCGACCACCGTGTTCGAGGACACCGCCTTTGGCCCGCGCAACATGGGATGCGCCGAGGCGGAGGTGAAACGTCGGGTGGAGGATGCCCTGGCAAGCGTCGACATGGCCGAATATGCGGGAAAGGGAATCCATAATCTGAGCTACGGCCAGAAGAAGCGGGTCTGCATCGCGGGGCTGCTCGCCATGGGGCACGAGATACTGCTCTTGGACGAGCCGACCGCCGGTCTCGACCCGATGGGCGAGTATCGGATGATGGAGCTCTTGACCCGGCTTAACAGGGAACAGGGGGTTACCGTCGTCATGGCGACCCACAGCGTCGACCTGGTGCCGATCTTCCTGCATCAGCTCCACATCCTGAGCCGCGGGCGCCTGGTCCGGGGCGGCACTCCCGAGGAGGTGTTCACCGCGCCCGAGGAGTTGGAACAGGTGAAATTGCGGCTTCCCCACATCGCGGAGCTGATTTACAAGTTGAAGCATGAGGAGGGAGTCCCCTTCGGCCGGATTCCGCTCAGCGTCGGCGAGGCGAGGCGGGAGATCATGGATACCATGGGAAATGGGTGATTCGGTGCTGGGCCACCAGGTCGGATTGAAAAATGGCCAAATTCGACACGTCGAACTTGGCCATAACTATTCTATTTGACGATTTATATTCCGTAGCAACACCCGGTGTTCCCGGGTGGGTTCTCGTAGGCTGCGACCTGGAGCGGCGTCGTGGCGATGTTGCCTGGTTTTGACCTGCTTTCCCCGCCTAGTATCCCTGCTCGACGACCTTTGCCTTTACCCTGCCGATTACCCCTGCCAGAAGCCCCATGTCGTCCGGCGCATCACCCTCAACGAGTTTTATGTGGGTGACGTTGGCGGGCATCTCGCCGAAGGTCGGGTCGACCGCAACCCAGCCGTTCAGATAGCTCTCCGCCCAGCTGTGATAGAGAAATCCCTGCCCCGGCGAGTAGACCAGGCCCGAAACGAAACGTGTGGGGACTCCCGCCCCGCGGGCAAAGGCCGCGTAGAGCCTCGCGTGGGTCTGACAGTTGCCGCTACGGCTTTTGAGGGTCTCCAGCGGCGACTGGCTATCGGTAACCGTACCCTTGATTTCCTTGGCCACCCACTCCACCAAGAGCCGAACCTTGCGTGAAGGATCCTTCTCCTCCCCAAGGATCTTGTCCCTTTGGGCCAGGATTCCCGGATTATCACTTGGGATGCGCGGGGCGGATTCCAGGTCGGAGGCCACCGTTTTATTCCGGGCGGGAGGCTCGAAGGCGGGGTTCGGCATGGTGAAGCGGACCATTCCGTCGGGAAACCTGGTCCCCTGTTGCCCTTTTCCCTCCAGGATTGGAAGTGCCTGGGGCATGCCGGTGAATTCAACGGAGAGCCTTTTCAACTGGCCGGGCCTGTCAAGCGGCGGCGCTACCCTGATCAGGCTGAAATCCAGCGCCAGATCCCTCTTGGAAAGCGCGGCGTCCGCCAGGTGGATCCTGGCGCTTGCCTCGTCCTCGGACAGGGTGACGACAAGGTCGTCCCTGACCGACTCCCTGACGCTATTCCCCTGTAGGTCCACCCAGATATCGTTGTCCACCATCGGGTAGAGGTCGTTTCTCAGGTGCACGGTGGCTCTGGCAGGCGGGAGCGTCTCCGCACCGATCACCTCGACCTTTATCTGCTTAATCTTTAACGACTCTACGTCCAGCGTGGCGACCTTGTAACTCTTCCCGGCCATGGCCCCCTGCAGAAGCGGGTAAAGGTTCAGTGCCTGGGGGGGAAATACCGGTCCCTTCGACTTCAGGAAACGCTCCTTTTTGCCACCACCGGATTCGACGGTCACCCGGATCCCTTTCGGGGCGACCTCGCCGCTGAGCAACAAGGGGCTGCCGTCGATGCGGCTCTCCACCGCGAAGGACTTGAGCGCGAGGTCCCGGCCGACGAGATAGGACTCCTTGGAGGTCGCCTCCCGGGAAAAGCCCATGACGAGTATCTTGACGCTCCCTTCGGTGTCGATACGGTAGCCTTCTCCCGCCGGGGAAATGCTGAGGTGGGAAAAGCCTATCCGCTCGCCGTCGAAATTCACGCTGAACCAGCGCTCGCCGATGGGCGGGCCTACTAGCTTCGGGATGTCTGCCGCGAGAAGGGGAAACGGGGCGCAGAGAAGGACGCAGGCAATTAGGAGCCGCAGGGCGGCGTGGAATCGCATACTATTCGGTGAAGATCGGCTCTTTGATACGTTCAGGCCTCTCTTCCCCCCTTTTGAGTTTGCATTGCCCTGCCGTAACGGTGGATTCGCACAGCGAATCAATCGCCTCGCTTTTGCGCTGCTGGGACGCATACCGGAGCAGTTCCCGTTTCCCGAGATCGTCGAGACTGCGAAAGGTCGCGATAAGCGTCTGTTCTTCCAGATTCAGTTCCATATAGGTTCTCCTGTCCAGCTAAAATCTATGCCTACTCAGGCCCGATGTGGTTATTGCCTCGCTTCTCCCCTAGACTGGAGCCAGGTTGCATTTGAGGCGTCTGGCAACGCCAACTACTCCATTCCATCCCTAGGAAATGCCGTCAAACTATCCGACCGGGTAAGGATGAGTTATACCACAACGGGGGCTCCTGGCGCAATCCTTGGATAGCTGCCACTGCTCCGCTTCGAGCCTCTGCCGCAGGCGCACTCGCCTAGGGCGGATCTGGGGCAAGGATATATCGTCTTGCCACTATTTCCGTCCGGCGGTATAATAAGGATAGATAAGCATTGCGGAGGGTCGTGAGATCCTCCTTCCCCTAGCCGACTTGCCCTCCTAGTCGCTAGGGTTTTTTTTGTCGCACACCTGTGTGCCAAATGTTGCACACTTCCTCCGAATCAGTTACAATCCCCCGTTCCCTATTGTGTCGCAAGTTGTTCATATCGAGGTCCCATGTATCCGATCGTTACCCTCACCGACCAATGCCGCAAATGCTATTCCTGTGTCAGAAGCTGCCCCGTTAAGGCGATCAAGGTGGAGAAGAGCTATACCGAGATCATCTTCGAACGCTGTATCGGCTGCGGTAACTGCCTGAGTACCTGCCCCCAGCACGCCAAGGTCATTGCCGACAACATCGGGGTTACCGAGGCGCTGCTGGACTCGGGAGACCCGGTCATCGCGGTGCTCGGCTGCTCCTTTCCCGCTTTTTTCCACAACGCCTCCCCCGGCCAACTCTCCGCGGGTCTCAGAATGCTCGGCTTTGGGGAGGTGCACGAGGGGGCAAGAGGCGTGGAACTCATCGCCGGGGAGTATGTAGAGGCTATCCGCTCAAGCAATCTGCCGCTGATCTCCTCCCATTGCCCGGCGGTGGTCGACCTTATCGAAAGACACTATCCGGAGCTGATCCGGAACCTGGTCGGAGTGGTCACCCACATGGTGGCCATGGGGCGCTTCATTAAGCAGACCCTGGGTGACCATGTCAAGGTGGTCTATATAAGTTCCTGTATCGCCGGAAAATTCGAGGTCCAGGCCGAGGAAACCCGCGGCGCCATTGACGTACTTCTCACCTACCGCGAACTGGAGTCGATATTCAAGGCCCGTTCCATAGACCTGGCCACCCTTGAAGAGGAACCGTTCGACGGGCAGGAACCGCATCTGGGCAGGATATTCTCCCTTTCCCAGGGCTCCTTCAGGGGCTTCGGCATCGAAACCGACCCTCTCGATACCGAGATAGTTACCGCCGAGGGGGAGGTTAACGTCATGGGGATCGTCAAGGACCTGGCCCTCGGGAGGATTAGCCCGAAGCTGGTGGACCTGCGCTTTTGCTATGACGGCTGCATCGGTGGACCCGGGAGAAACAAGGAGTTGACTGAGTTTTCCCGGCGCAACCTGGTGATTTCCCACTTCAGGAAGAAGGCGCCCTACCGCACCTCGCCGCTCTATCGCGAGGGGTGCGGCCCGGTCTCTCTTTCCCGTTCCTTCTCGGACAAGTACGCACGGCTCCCGATCCCCAGGGGGGGGGAGGTGAAGAAGATCCTGCAGGCGACCAACAAGTTCACCCAAAAGGACGAACTCAACTGCCGCACCTGCGGTTACCGGACCTGCCGCGAGTACGCGGTCGCCGTGTTCCAGGGGCTAGCGGACCTTGAGATGTGCCTTCCCTACAACCTGCAGCAGCTGGAGGAGGAGCGCGGCAGGCTGATCCAGAAGTACGAGCTGGCAAAGAGGGAGCTGGACCAGGAGTACGGCGACGAATTCATCGTGGGCAAGGACAGCAACACGCTGGAAGCCTTGGAACAGATCAAGCAGGTGGGTCCGACCCCGACCACCGTCCTGGTCAGGGGAGAATCCGGAACCGGAAAGGAGCTGGCCGCCCGGGCCATCCACCGCTACAGCAGGAGAAACGACAAGCCGCTGGTGACGGTTAACTGCACCACCATCACCGACTCCCTCTTGGAAAGCGAGCTGTTCGGCCACAAGAAAGGGTCTTTCACCGGCGCCATCGCGGAGAAGAAGGGGCTCTTCGAGGCGGCGGACGGCGGCACCATCTTCCTGGATGAAATCGGGGACATCACCCCGAAGCTGCAAGGTGAGCTGCTCCGGGTGCTTGACATGGGCGAGGTGCGACCGGTCGGCGGCACGGTTTCCAAGCGGGTCGATGTGCGTCTGATAGCTGCGACCAACAAATCGCTGGAGGACGGTGTCCGGGACGGCTGGTTCCGAGAGGATCTCTACTATCGCCTGAACGTCTTCTCCATCACCATGCCGCCGCTTCGGACCAGGGCGGAATCCATCCCTCAGCTGGCCCACTACTTCCTGGACAAGGCTCGCAACAAGCTGAACAAGAACATCGTCGGCATCGAGGAACGCGCGATCAACGCCATGGTCAAGTATCCCTGGCCCGGGAACATCCGGGAGATGCAGAACGTCATCGAGCGGGCAGCCGTGCTCACCCATGACGAGATCATCAAGCTTGGCAACCTGCCGCTCGCCTTCGCCGAGAGCTACGCGGAGGAGGGTGAGGATGTCATCGATCTGCGCTCGTTCAAGAAAGAGCGGGAGCCGCATGTACTCAGGGTGGAGAAAAAGCTGATCCAGCGCTACCTCGCTGACGCCGGCGGTAATGTGTCAAAAGCGGCACAGCTGGCCAACATCCCGAGGCGGACCTTTTACCGCCTTTTGGACAAGCACGGGCTGAAAGGACGCACCATCAGGGCGCGAGAGGAGGAGGATGTCTGATTTCGGGGGGAGTGGCCACAACCGGGAATGGCCAAAATGATACAAATGGGCGTAATTGCCGAGTGTGTGCCAAATGTGGCCCACACTGTATACAGTAAAACATAGCAGCGCCCTAATGGTAAATTTAAATATCGTGTGATTGCAGCTAGTTGCTGTAAAATGTTGCGACCGTAACCGGTTGGCACACATATAGCAATAGATAGCTCAGAGAGTCACACAATCTAAACAATTACCAAAAGGGGTGTTCAAATGGGAAGAATGAGGGAGAATCCGAGATACAACGTGATATCGATGAGAATCAGCGACGCGGAGCGCGAGACGCTTGAGCAGATAATGGACACCACCAAGAAAAGCGTTTCCGATATCATGAGGGAAGCAATGGAACTGGTGAAATCCAGGGCGTCCGGCCCCGAGTTGAACAAACAGGCGGCCTAGCAGGCCACCTGCAGCATCTTCCTGTGAAAAAACGGCCGCTTTAGAGCGGCCTTTTTTTATGCCTATTTCACCTTCCAGGTGGTTCCCTGGGCGCCATCCAGAAGGACAACATTGCTAGCGAGAAGCTGATCCCTGATCTCGTCGCTCCTTTTGAAGTTCTTCGCTTTCCGCGCTTCTCCGCGCTCCGCGATGAGCCTCTCGATTTCCTCCACGGGGATTTCAATCCCCAGGGTCTTGCGGGCCTTGATCCTTTCGAGGAAGGAGGCGGGTTGGGAGTTGCAGACCCCGAGGACAGCCGCGATTTCCATCACTTCCTGCTTCACCCGGAGCAGCACTTTGGTCGCTGCGTATGGGAGCCCCCTGTTGATGGCCCGAACCAGGTCGAAGACGTGGCCAAGGGCCAGGGCCGTGTTGAAGTCGTCATCCATCGCCTCCTCGAATCGGGCCGGGAGGGCCGCGCACCTCTCCGATAGCTCGGCGCTCTCTTCAGAGGGGGCCGGCTCGCCGGGCTCCAGAAGCCGTTCGTCGATCCCGGCCAGCGCGTGGTAGATCCTTTCCAGCCCGAGTTCCGCGTCCTTCAGGTTCTGGTCCGAAAAGTCGATCGGCGAGCGGTAGTGGGCGGAAAGCAGGAAGAAGCGGAGCACCTCGGCGTCGTAGCGCTCCAGCACCTCCTTGATGGTGAAGAAGTTTCCCAGCGACTTGGACATCTTTTCCGCGTTGATGTTCACGAAACCGTTATGCAGCCAGTACTTGACGAACGGTTTGCCGGTAGCCGCCTCGGCCTGGGCGATCTCGTTCTCATGATGCGGGAAGATCAGGTCCTTGCCGCCGCCATGGATGTCGAAGGTCTCGCCGAGGAACTTCATGCTCATGGCGGAGCACTCTATGTGCCAGCCGGGCCTGCCGTTGCCCCAGGGGGATTCCCAGTAGGGCTCGCCAGGTTTGGCGCCCTTCCAGAGGGCGAAGTCCATCGGATGCCGCTTGCGCTCGTCCACCTCGATGCGGGCGCCCGCCTGCATGTCTTCCAGGTTCCTCTTGGAAAGCTTCAGGTAGGGGTCGAACTTCTCGACGCAGAAATGCACGTCGGCGCCGGACTGGTAGGCGAAGCCCTTGTCGATCAGCTTCTCGACCAGCGCGATAATCTCGGGGATATGCTCGGTTGCCTTGGGCTGGAAGGTCGGCAGGACCATCCCGAGCCGCTCCATATCACGGTCGAATTCGGCGATGAAGCGCTCCGAGATCTCCTGATAGGGGACCCCTTCCCGGTTGGCCCGGTTGATGATCTTGTCGTCGATATCCGTGTAATTGCGGACGAAGTTGACCTCGAATCCCTTGGCGCGCAGGTAGCGGAAGATCATGTCGAAGACCACGCCCGCGCGGGCGTGACCGATGTGGCAGTGGTCATAAACCGTCACGCCGCAAACGTACATGCCGACCTTGCCGGGGGTAATCGGGACGAATTCCTCTTTGTTGCCGGAAAGTGTGTTGTAGACGCGCAAGGGCATGGAAAAATCCTCATAAGGTAGTAAAAGTGGCAGATTGAATCAAAGTTAAAAAGCTTAACCACCGAGGAACACGGAGGAATTCAAAGAAGGTACACAGAGGAAAGCAAAGAACACAAATAGTTTTTTGCTTTCCTCTGCGTACCTCCAGGTTTTCCTCTGTGCAACTCCGTGGTTCGGGATTTTTGCTTCGAGCCTGTTTTGGGGCGAGCGGCGGTCAGCGCTAGCGCTTTTGCTCGCTCCATGAGTCCCGCAGTGTCGCCGTCCTGTTGAAGACGGCGCGATCCGGGCGCGCATCCTTCGAGTCGAGGCAGAAATAGCCGAGACGCTCGAACTGGAAACGGCTCTCGCCGGAGGCTGCGGCCAGGGACGGCTCCAGCTTGCAGCCAGCGAGCGTTTCCACCGACTTCGGGTTGAGGGCGCTACGGTAATCGGACTCGTTCTTACCGCCGGGATTCGGGGTGGAAAAGAGCCGGTCGTAAAGTCGTACCTCGGCCTCGACGGCATGCGCGGCGGAAACCCAGTGGATGGTCCCCTTGATCTTCCTGCCGTCGGGCGCGCTGCCGCCCCGGGAAGCTGGGTCGTAGCTTGCGTGCAGTTCGACGATCTCCCCGGCCTGGTCCTTGACGATGGAGTCGCAGCGCACGATGTAGGCGTAGCGCAGCCGCACCTCGCGGCCGGGTGCCAGGCGGAAGAACCCTTTGGACGGCTCCTCCTGAAAATCGTCCCTTTCGATGTAGACGGTCTTCGAGAAGGGGACCTTGCGGCTGCCCAGGGAGGGGTCGGCCGGGTGGTTCGCGGCGTCGAATTCCTCGCTCCCTTCTTCCGGGTAGCCGTCGATCACCAGCCTGAGCGGCCTAAGAACCGCCATGGCGCGCGGCGCCCTCAGGTTCAGGTCCTCGCGGACCGCCTCCTCCAGGATGCTCATGTCGATGAAGCTGTCGCTCTTGCCGACGCCGATGGTCTCGCAGAAGGACCGAATTGATTCCGGTGTGAATCCGCGCCTTCTGAGACCCACCAGTGTCGGCATGCGCGGGTCGTCCCAGCCGTCCACCAGCTTTTCCTGCACCAGTTCCAGGAGTTTTCGCTTGCTCATCACCGTGTAGCTCAGGTTCAGGCGGGCGAACTCGATCTGCTGCGGGTGGCAGGGGAGTTTCAGCGCGTCCAGCACCCAGTCGTACAGAGGGCGGTGGTCCTCGAACTCCAGGGTGCAGATGGAGTGGGTGATCCCCTCGATGGAGTCCGAGATGCAGTGCGCGTAGTCGTACATCGGGTAGATGCACCAGTCGGCGCCGGTTCTGTGGTGCTCGACCTTCTTGATCCGGAAGACCACCGGGTCGCGCAGGTTCAGGTTCGGGGAGGCCATGTCGATTTTGAGCCTGAGCACGTGGGCGCCATCGGCGAATTCGCCGGCGCGCATGCGTCCGAACAGGTCGAGGTTCTCCTGGACCGAACGGCCGCGGTGCGGGCTCTCCTTGCCGGGCTGGTTCAGCGTGCCGCGAAAGCTGCGCATCTCATCGGCGCTGAGGCTGTCCACGTAGGCGAGGCCGAGTTCGATCAGCCGGACCGCGTGCCGGTAGAATTCCTCGAAATAGTTCGAGGCGTAGTGCAGGTGCTCGCCCCAGTCAAAGCCGAGCCATTGGACGTTCTCCTTGATGGACTCCTCGTACTCGATCTCTTCTTTGGCTGGATTGGTGTCGTCGAAGCGCAGGTGGCAGCGCCCGCCGAAATCCCGTGCCAGCCCGAAGTTGAGGCAGATGGATTTCGCGTGCCCTATGTGCAGGTAGCCGTTCGGCTCGGGTGGGAATCGGGTGACGATCCCGGTGTGCTTGCCGCTCCTGAGATCCTCGGCGACGATGTTCCTGATGAAATTGGCAGCCTTTTCGGGGAGCGGTGTTTCTGAACTGGTCATGTCTCTTCCTAGGTGCGAAGGGGGCGCTCGGCCCTCGCTGGATTTATTTTGGGGCTGCTGCTGCTGATCCGAGGAGCTTTCCCGGCGCCGGTCCCAACCCCTGGGGATGAGAATGGGAAGCGGAGAGCAGGTCGGTAAAATCCGTACACGCCTGAAGGCGCGACTGGCGACAGCAGGCGGGTTGCTAGTGTTTTTTCTCCAGCAGGGCGACGGCGTAGGCGGCGATCCCTTCGCCGCGGCCGGCGAAGCCGAGTTCCTCGGTGGTGGTAGCCTTGACGTTCACGCGCTCCTCCTCGGTGGAAAGGGCCCGGGCGATGTTCAGTCTCATCTGCTGGATGAAGGGGGCAAGCTTGGGGCGCTGGGCCACGATGGTGGCGTCCACGTTGCCGATGCGAAACCCCTTGGCGTCGGCGATCGCCATGACGTGCCGCAGCAGCTTGATGCTGTCGGCCCCCTTGTAGGACGGGTCCGTGTCCGGGAAGTGGCGGCCGATGTCTCCCTCCCCGATGGCGCCGAGGATGGCGTCCGCCAGGGCGTGCAGCAGCACGTCGGCGTCCGAGTGACCGAGCAGCCCCTTGGTGTGTGGGACATCGACGCCGCCAAGGATCAGCTTTCTCCCGGCAACCAGCCTGTGTACGTCGTAACCGTTTCCTATCCGCATGCGGCTCCTTTCCTGGACCAAAGCATGTCCGGCGATTAACGTTATCCCTTCAGGAACGCCTGTGCCAGCAGCATGTCCTCGGGGGTGGTGATCTTGATGTTCCGGTAATCGCCCATGACGATGCGCAACTGCCGCCCCTGCCGCTCCAGCAGGGAGGCGTCGTCGGTACCGAGAAAGCCCTCAGCCGCCGCCAATTCGTGGGCCGAGCGGATCAGGCCGTAGCGAAAAGCCTGGGGCGTCTGGGCGAGCCAGAGCTCCTCGCGTGGCGGCGTCGCGGCAATGATGCCGTCCCGGGCGATCTTGACGGTGTCCTTGACCGGAACGGCAACGATCGCGCCACCAAATTCGTCCGCGGCCGATGCCGCGCGCTGCAAAAGATCGACCGTCACGAAGGGACGGACGCCGTCGTGGATCAGCACCAGGTCGTCCCGCCCGATCCCCTCCATGGCCGTAAGGCCGTTCAGGACCGAGTGCTGGCGCTCCGCGCCTCCCGGCACAATCGCGCGCACCTTGGAAAAACTGTAGCGCTCCACCACGTCGGTCCGGCAGAAAGGGATCTCCTTTTCCGGGGTGATCAGGTAGATCCCCGCGATGAAGGGCGCTGCCTCGAAAACCTTGAGGGTGTGGGCGAGGATCGGCATGCCGTCAAGCAGCAGGTACTGCTTGTTGGCTCCGGCTCCCATCCTTTTTCCCATGCCTGCGGCGGGGATCAGCGCGAAAATCTTTCTCAAGGGCGATCCTTCTCCTGCGCCTAGGCGCGGCGACAGCTGCAATAAACCGCTAAATTATACGAGTGGCGTGACGAAAAAACCAGTTAAATCTGACCGTTCACCGTTTTTGCCGGTTCCCTCTTCCCGGCTGCGAGGAAGCAAAGCGCCCGGGCGAGATCAGCGAGGTCCGCGTCCAGAATGGTGCGGGGATCCAGCAGGAATGCTCCCTTGGAAATCCTGCCGATGATCGGGACCTCGGAATGCCTGAGTCCGGCCTCTATCTCGTTTGGGGATAGGCCGTCGACGTCGACCTCGATCAGCAGGCTCGGAAGGTTCAAAAGCGGCAGGGTCCCTCCGCCTGCCTGGGAAAATCCTGGGATAAGAGCCAGCGTGAGCCTCTCGGGCGCCAGGCGGCGCAGCTGCCGCGCGATCCGCTTGGCACGGGCTGCGAGTTCGGCGTAGGGAACGGTGAGCATCCTCAGGGTCGGCACTTCTTGAAGTGCGACCCTCTCGTCCCGATAAAGCCCGAGGGTCGCCTCCAGGGAGGCGAGGGTCAGCTTGTCCATCCTCAGGGCGCGCAGCAGCGGGTGTTTTTTCATCGGTTCGATGAATGATTTTTTGCCGACGATGAGGCCGGCCTGGGGACCGCCGAGCAGTTTGTCGCCGCTGAAGGTGATGACGTCGACTCCGGCGCGGACGAATTCCTGTACGGTCGGCTCCGCGCAGGGTAGCAGCTCCGAGAGGTCGACCAGGTTGCCGCTCCCCATGTCGGCCAGCACCGGCACGCCGGCTGCGGCCCCGAGTGCTGTCAGCTCATGGGCGCTTACCTCGGCGGTGAAGCCGACCACCGCGAAGTTGCTGCAGTGCACCTTGAGAAAGAGTGCGGTTTCGGCGCAGACGGCCTCGCTGTAATCCCTGGCATGGGTCCGGTTGGTGGTGCCGACTTCCCTGAGCGTTACCCCGGAGAGTCGCATGACGTCAGGGATGCGGAACGAGCCGCCGATCTCCACCAGTTCGCCTCGGGAGACCACCGCCTCGCGACCGGCCGCGAGGGAGCTGAGCGCAAGGAGGACCGCCGCGGCGTTGTTGTTGACGACGATGGCGGCCTCGGCTCCTGTCAGCTCGCAGATGAGCGATTCCACATGGGAATAACGGCTCCCACGCAGGCCTGTCTCCAGGTCGAACTCCAGGTTGGAATAGGAAAAGGCTATGGTGTCCAGGGCGCTCCTGGCGGATGCGGGGAGGACCGAGCGGCCGAGGTTGGTGTGGATCACGATGCCGGATCCGTTGATCACCCGCTTCAGGCTCGGCATGCGCAGGGAGGCAAGCTCGCTCGCCACCGCGGCGCAGATGGCCGTTTCGGCGAAGGCTTCGTCAGCAGCCTTTCCTGCCAGCGCTGCGGCACGCAGACTGTCGAGAACGGCGCGTACCGCCTTCAGCAGCAACCCTCTGGAATGTTCGCCAAGGAGTTCACGCACCGCATTCCACTCAAGGACCCTGTCCACCTTCGGGATCATTTTCAGCTGCCGCACGGCGCGCCCCCTTGCCTCTTTTCGATGCCAGGGGCAAATTTAGCGCAAAGTCGCCCCGGAGGCAAAGAAAAACGGAGGTAATCTCGGGAAAGGAGCGGGCGCGCCAGGGTAGGACGAGAATAATTGGCTTTGCGTGGCAGGAAACTGCGGAGGAGCGGGGAGGTTCGCTCCACCAGGGAACCGGAATGCCTGGCCTGTGGGGAAGATGGCCGACATGCTAGCATAGGCAGCGCTAACCTAAAGGTCCGTGTCGGGGTAAAGGGAGAACTTGGGGGCGATTTCCTCCTCCGTCTCCTCCTCGATCAGCACCTTGCCGCCGTACTCGGCATTTTTTTGCACCAGCATCTCCGCGAGGTCGGTGTCGCGGTTTCGGAAGGCATCGATGATCTTCTCATGCTCCTCGACGGAAATCAGCATCCTTCCCGACTTGCTGAGCGATGCGAGACGCAGCCGCTGGAATTTTTTCAAAAGGGAAGCGATCATGTCGTGCAGTTTCTCGTTGTCGGCTCCCCTGATGAACAGGTCATGGAAGCTGTTGTGCACCTTGAAGAAGTGGCGTACATCCCCCTCCTGGGCGATTTCGCGGAGTTTCTCGTTGATCGCCTCGAGCTTGTTGATCTCGCGTGGGGTGAGGCGGCTGCAGGCCTTGCGGGCGGCGTACCCTTCCAGAATGCTCTTGATGGCGTAGAACTCTTCCACGTCCTTGGCGGAGAAGGATGCGACCAGCGCTCCCCTGCGTGGAATGACGGTGAGGTACCCCTCGGACTCCAGCTGACGGAACGCCTCCCTGATCGGGGTGCGGCTGATGCCGAAACGGGCGGCGAGTTCGGGTTCCGCGACCTTCTCCCCGGGCTTCAGGGCACCGGACATGATGGCGTCACGGATAGTCTCAAGTATCCGTTCCCTAAGGGTGAGATGCTTCTCCATGTTCTTCTTCATATGGTGACCCCCGTGATGCGGCTGTATTGTATACAGTATCCATAATTTGTCAAGAACTACGCTGTATTTGCAAGTTGTTTAGCGTAATCTACTTGAAATTTGTTAGCCGCGACTGTATCTTGACGACCAGAGGGAGTTTTATATGGATCCGGTCCGACATCTGAAAATTTCCATATGCGTGCTGTTGCTGCTGCTCTCCTTCGGAACTTTGGGCTACGTCGGCATCGAGGGGTGGGATGTGTTGGACGCCCTCTACATGACCGTCATCACCCTGAGTACCGTCGGTTTCCGGGAGGTGCACATCCTGAGCGGACCCGGCAAGATCTTCACCATGGTGCTCATCTTCTTTGGTGTCAGCGTGATAGGTTACATCGTCGGGAGTCTCGCCCAGATCATGTTCGAGGGGCAATTTCATCGGATCATCGGGAGGAAGAAGGTGGAAAAGGCGATAGATGCGCTGCAGGATCACTACATCATCTGCGGGTTTGGTCGTATCGGCGCCCTGATCTGCAAGGAGTTCGCCGCCAAGCCGCTCACCTTCGTGGTGGTGGAAAAGGACAGCGCCACCATCGAGCGAATGGAACTGGACGGGCATGGCTACCTGTTCCTGCGCGGCGACGCAACCGCTGACGACACGCTCCTGAAGGCGGGGATCAAGAAGGCCAAGGGGCTCATCTCGGTGGTCACCTCCGACACGGAAAACGTCTACATCACGCTGACCGCTCGCGGGCTCAACCCGGACCTCTACATCCTGGCGCGTTCCGGCGAGGAGGGCTCCGAGATAAAGCTGAAACGGGCCGGCGCCAACAAGGTGGTCTCCCCGTATCTCATCGGCGGCAGCAGGATGGCCCAGGCGATACTGCGCCCGACCGTGGTCGACTTCATCGAGATCGCAACCGGTCACGAGCATCTGGAACTGCAGATGGAGGAGATCCTGATTCCGGACCATTCCGGCTTCATCGGCGAGAGCCTGGCCAGTTCCGGTTTCAGGAAGGAAACCGGGGTCATCATCGTCGGAATCAAGAAGGAAAGCGGAAAGATGGGATTCAACCCTGAATCTCACACGCGAATCGAGGGGGGCGATACCCTGATCGTGCTGGGCGAGCCGACAGCGATACTGAAACTGGACCAGCTGGTGCGCTGCGGCAACTGCGCCGAGGAACTGATAAAAAAACACAGGAAACCCAATGAGTAAGCGAATCTTCGCCCATCTCTCCTATGCGCAGTTGGGGGCGCATCTGCCGTTCTTCCTGGAGCGCCGCCTCAACCCGGAGATCTTCTTTTCAGGCGAGTCGCTTGAGGCCCTTGTGCCCGGGGAACTCGCGGCAACCGCTGGGTTGCTGAAGGACGCGGGGCTCTCGTGCACCATCCACGCCCCTTTCATGGACTTGAATCCCGGCTCGCTGGAGAGACTTCTGAGGGGAGCGACCATGCGCCGTTTCAGCCAGGTGCTGGACGCGGCGGAAATCCTTCGTCCGGAAGTGATGGTTTTCCACCCCGGATTCGACCGCTGGCGCTATGGCGAGGCGACTGAACTCTGGCTTGAGCACAGTGTCGTCGCTTGGCGTAGCGTGCTTGAGCGAGCCAGGGGAATTGGTACGGTCATCGCGGTGGAGAATATCTTCGAGGAGGAGCCTTCCACGCTCAAGGCGTTGTTCGACGCGGTGGAGGACCCGCTTTTGCGCCACTGCTTCGACGTCGGTCACTGGAACCTGTTCAGGAAGGTGGGGATGGAGCAGTGGTTCGAGGCGCTGGGCGGGCGGGTCGCCGAGGTCCACATCCACGACAACCGCGGCACGCGGGATGACCATGCCCCTCCGGGCGCGGGAGAGATAGACTTCGAGCTGTTCTTTCGCCTGATGGAGCGCTTCGCCCCTGACGCGGCCTACACCATCGAGGCGCACAGCAGGGAACATCTGGAAAGGTCGCTCGTGGCGCTCGATCACTATCTCGGATAAAAAGAGAGGTCTGCCGCGGAGACACGGAGGACGCGGATTTAAGAGGGAAAACGGCGAGGCATTCGGGACAGCCAGACTTTAGTCTGGCGGGGAATTGAGGCCAGACCAGCATCCAGGCTATCCCGAAAAAAGTTTTCTCCCTGCCTTCGTGGCGGACCGCCTTTAAGGTATTTCGATGCTTTTCGGGTCGTTCTCGTCTTCGACGACGGCCCATTCGTTTTCCACCGGATCAAAATTGGCGATCTTCTCCAGGGGGGCTTTCATATACTTTCCCTTGGCGATGACGGCCACCTCGCCGCCGGGGAGTATGATTTCGCCCGTCCCATGAAAGAAGCGGCTGTTTTCCTCCGTGATCCTCGCCAGGACCTTCAATTCCACCCCGAGCGGAATCGGCTTCTTGTAGGTCAGGTTCAGCTCGATCGTCAGACCCCAGATTTCCTTATCGTTGCCGACCATGATGGCGCGACCGATGGCCTCGTCCAGGATCGCCGAGGCGAGCCCTCCGTGCAGCCGGCCCGGGTAACTCTGGTGCTCGAAGGTCGGGGTGAAGGTGGCGATCAGCTCGCCGTTTTCCGTTTCGTAAAATGAGGCCTTCAGGCCGGAGTTGTTCTTCAGGCCGCAGATAAAGCAAAGCTTGGAATTGTACTGTTTCCTGGTGATTGTATGTCGCATCCGTCGCTCCCATGGTGACTTGATCGGACTGAACTTCCTAGTGCATTGTCCCCACGCCAACCGTCGCTCGTCAGAAGGAGGTTCCGTACTCGTTTCGAGGGGAAGGTGGAAAAGGTGGGGACGCCGTGGCCGCATTGCGCTACCTATTTGAACTATTTGTGGGGCCTTCTCGATTTTAAAAGCACGTCTGCGAGATACCCCACCACGCCAAGGTTCACCAGCAACACGGTAACCCTGGGCCAGGTTAATTCACGCGAGACCTCGAATATCTCCATGGGGATATAGATGCCGCCGGATAGAAGGCCGAACCATTCGGCCCACTGCATCTGTCTCCAGAGGCCGTACGCCTCGACGAACCGGACGGCCGTGTAGATGAGCGCCGAAAGCGCCAGCATCCAGAGTTGCGGGTCCGTCACCCGGTCGGCTGCGTCGATGAATATGCTCGGGTAGTGCATGGCCGGATTGAAGTGCAGGACCCTGACCAGATGAACGGCAGCTAGGTGCAGGTCTTTATGGATGAAGCTAAGGAGCCCGCAACCGGCCAGAAGGACAACCATCCCCTTCATCGCCTCGAAGCCTGCGACGATGTGCAGCCCTCCTTTGGGCGCCATCTTTCTGGTCGTTCTCGTCATCATGGTGCCGCACTCCGAAAAGCGTTTGTCTGTTCTTGGAAAAATTGGGAACAGGCGGGGGGATGGCCGTGGCAACCTAAAGTGCGGGCAAATGGTCTCACGCCTTCTGAAGTACCTTGAGTGAGATCTCCTCGACCAGCGTCTTGACCTTTTCCTTGTATTCCAACATATGAGCTGTTTCGAGGTGGGCTTTGAGCGCTTCAAGGCTCTGCCACGTCTCAATGATCGTTACGACATTGTCATCGATCTTTTGCACGGGAAGGCCCGAGTCAATGTCGATCGCGGGAAAGTATTCCATACAGCCGCTCTCCTGCTTTACCTTTGCGACATTGGCGTTGAAGATGTCCAGAAAGGCTGCACGCTTTCCTTCTTTTATCCGTATAGATGCGAGTACGCTGATCATGGAATACTCCCTGTTGTATGGAAAAGTTTAAATAACTCCAAATAGTTGAATGGACCGATCTCCCTTGTTTTGATGAAGCTGAAGCCGTACCGAGTCAGCAGTTAGCTGACCGTTTCCGGAGCTATGCGGATACCAAGCGGCGGTCCCGGCGGCCCGTCCATCACCTTGAACTCAATCACGGCCAAGGTCCCGCCCGGTTTCAGAACCCTCCGTATTTCACGAATGGTCCCCGCCTCTGACTGTATGGAGATGAAATCGTGCAGAACGGTCGCCAGGAGGCAGAGGTCCACCGAACCGTCTTCCAGGGGGATGGACTTGGTGGCATCTGCGATGCCGGACCGGATCTGCTTGATCTGTCGCGCCGCGACCTCTTCATTGAGCGCTTGAATCCCCTCCGGCCAGAGATCGAAGGCGAAGATCTTTCCCGCGCCGCCGATGCGTTCCGCCGCCGCGAGGGAATACAGACCGGCTCCGCAAGCAAGATCCAGAAGCACGGTATCCTCGCCAAGGGCCAGCTCTGCGAAGAGAGCCTCGGCATCGATCAGGCTGAAGCTGCTTTTTCCTGCCGCAATCGGCTTGTCAGGCATGTGAGCATCCTTTTTTTTGATGAAAAAGTTGGCTGGTCGATTGTTCAGCGCCGGTTTCAGCCCGGGAAGTCCGCTAGGAGGGAAACCGATAAACGGTTACTTCTTGGCGGGCGTGCGGCGCGCGGCGGTTCTTTTTGCCTGCTTGGGCCAATAGCCGAATTCATAGGCATAGCAGGCGTTCTCCAGGTCCGATACCTTTTCCTGCAGATGGCGTTGGACGTCTGCGACTGCGGAATTATACACGCAGGGGCCGATCTCTTCCAAGCAGTACTTCAGGAAAAGAGAGGCCTGCAACTCGCCGATATCGTTCTCCATGTTTTCGGAAACGTAACGGCGGATCGATACGATGAGGGCCTGCTCGACTTCCTTTTTTAACTCGATTTCCATAGCTAACCCCTTTGCGGATTATTCTCCTGCTGTCCTGAACCGCGACATGTTCCATGAAGTGATCGACCTTCCCGAACTAGCTGCGGAAGATGAAGAAAACCGCGCCGCCCAGGCAGCACCCCGCCCAGAGATAATCCAGTTTCAGCGGCTGCCCCATGTAGAAGACCGCGAAGGGAACAAATACCGATAGAGTGATCACCTCTTGCAGTATCTTCAACTGGCCGAGGTTGTAGGTCCCGTACCCCGCGCGATTGGCCGGCACCTGAAGCAGGTACTCGAAGAAGGCGATCCCCCAACTGGCCAACACTGCCACGTACAGTGGTGCGGCACGCAGGTTCCGCAGGTGCGCATACCAGGCAAACGTCATGAAGACGTTGGACATCACCAGCAATACAACAGTTCTCATAGTCTTTCCGGATAGGTGGTCTGGCTCAATAACGCGCCGGCCGTGAGCATACCATGATTGGCGAAGAGAGTGCAAAGAGGTTCGACGCGCCGGCACCACGTGCAGTATTACTGAAATGCAATGAATGGTTTCACTATTTGCCGAGGTTGCTTGAACTGAAGCTTTTTGCATTTGTGAACCTATGGCAAATACAGTAATATACGCCAGTTAATTTGAACGGTACTTCCGCTTCCCGGAGGTGGCAGCGGGCATCCCCTTCCGGCCCCTATGAAGCTCTGCGCTGCCGCATGTACCGGGCGTTTCAAAAAAGGCTGGCTTTTGCGCCGACGCCTTACCGAACAGGTAGGCGATAACTCATTTTCCGCAAAGGGATCAAACATGAACATTGAGAAACAAGAACTCTACCTGAAGGAATGGCAGGGCCACGAGGAGTACGCCGAGCGCATGCTCTCGATGATCGGCCATCTGTACCGCGACAGCAACATCGTAACCACCGTGTACGGCCGCTCGCTCGTCAACGGCCCGACCATCGAGATCCTCAAGGCGCACCGCTTCGCACGCCTGATCCTCGACAGCGAGCTTACCGTGCTGGAGACTTTTCCCATCCTTGAGGCCCTTGCCAAACTCGACCTGGCGCCGGCGCGCATCGACATCGGCAGGCTTACCGTGCGCTACCAGGCCCAGGCCGGCGTTCTCAGCGTGGACGATTTCGTGCTCCGGGAGCTTGCCTCCGTCAACACCGGGAGAAGCCCGATTCTGAGCGAACCCCAGGATATCGTGCTGTACGGCTTCGGAAGGATCGGCCGCCTGCTCGCCCGCATACTGGTGGAAAAGTCGGGAAGCGGCGAGAAGTTCCGCCTGCGCGCTGCCGTGGTGCGCAAGGGGAGCGAGGACGACCTGATCAAGAGGGCGAGCCTGCTGCGCCGCGACTCGGTTCACGGCCCCTTCAACGGCATCATCACCATCGACGAGGAAGAAAACGCGATCATCGCCAACGGCAACATGATCCGTATCATCTACGCCGATGCCCCGGAAAAGGTGGATTACACCCAGTACGGCATCCATAACGCCATCTTGGTCGACAACACCGGCAAGTGGCGCGACCGCGAGGGGCTCGGGCTTCATCTGAAGGCGCGGGGGATCGCGCAGGTGCTGCTCACCGCTCCCGGAAAGGGCGACATTCCCAACGTTGTTTTTGGCGTCAACAACGAGCTGATCGACCCCTCGGAAAATATCTTCTCCGCTGCGAGCTGCACCACCAACGCCATCGTGCCGGTGCTGAAGGTGCTCAACGACCGGTTCGGCATTGTGAGCGGGCATGTCGAGACCTGCCACTCCTACACCAACGATCAGAACCTGATCGACAACTACCACAAGGCGGACCGGCGCGGGCGAAGCGCGCCGCTCAACATGGTCATCACCGAGACCGGCGCGGCCAAGGCCGTCGCCAAGGTACTCCCGGAACTCTCCGGCAAGCTGACCGGCAACGCCATCCGGGTGCCGACGCCGAACGTCTCCCTCGCCATACTCAACCTGGAGCTGGGGCAGGAAACCGATGTAGCTTCTCTTAACAGCCACCTGCGGGCCGTTTCGCTGGAATCACCGCTGCAGAACCAGATCGACTTCACCAACTCCCCCGACGTCGTTTCCAGCGATTTCGTCGGTTCGCGCCATGCCGGCGTGGTCGACTCCCTGGCCACCATCGTCCAGGGGAAGCGCTGCGTCGTTTATGTCTGGTACGACAACGAGTTCGGTTACAGCTGCCAGGTGGTGCGCATGGTCCAGAGGATGTCCGGCCTGGAACTGCCGTCGCTGCCGGCCTGAACCTCACGCGGAACATTAAAAATAGCCGATTCAATACAAAAGGGCACCCGAGTTGCGGGTGCCCTTTTGTGCTTCTGCTGTCCATCTGGGACTAAAGCCGGTAGTTAAATTCCAGCACGTGGAGGTTCACCCCGGGGTTATGTGGGTAAATAAAGGCATTGGAGATGTGCTCGAAACGATAACCGATGCCGAGGTCACCTAGCGCCAAGAAGCCGACCCCCGTGTGCAGGACGAACTGAAACGGGCCGCCCAGGTTCCTCTCGGGGAATTCGTGCTTACTGAGATAGGCGGCAGCCGCGCCGATTTCGAGTTCCACTCTGTCGGAGAACATTCCCAGTGTGACGCTCGGGCCAAACGCCGCTTTGATAGCCGAGGCCCCGTCTTTTCTCAGCGCTCCGACGCTGGTGTCGAGCCTGGTACCCAGGCCAAGGCCTGAGGAACCGCGCCACTCCAATGGGAGCAGATAGTTGGCGAACAGCTCATAGCCTTCGAAATGGTCTCTGCTTGATTTATGGCTGTCTGTCAGATCCATTCCGCCACGGATCCCGACTGCGCCCCACCTTGAATCCTCGGCTTGGCCAACCGAAGTACCGAACGTCTGGCATAAAATCATGGTCAGCAAAAAGCAGGTCGTCTTGCCTGGCATTTTCTGCTCCTTTGCAGCTATCTCAGACGGGTGGCTCTCCAGGTCTTAGCAGATGGCATCTTTGCGCTGAATTAGGTGCGACTATGAGACTCGGGCTTGGGAAAATCCTGGATACGGAAGGTCGGTAGATTGGAACTTTCTCAGTATGCTGCCCTGGTAATTTGGCGCAACAAGGTCAAGGTGCAATTCTCAAATCTAAAGAGGGGCGAAATCGATTGACAGTGGCAGCTGAGCGGTCTTGATGCTTGGGAGCTGGTTCGGAAAGGTCGGGAGGCGCAGGGATCTGGTTTTACTTGTTAAAATGGGGATTTAGGGTAGAGTCTCCCACCAGAGGAAAGGCGAGCATGGACGACACCATGAAGGGGAAAAATAAGCTCAAAACCGCGAGGAAGTTTCTGGCGCGCGTCTTACTAGCGGCAGCTTGCGTTGTTGCCCTCATCGCCCTGGCACTTGGCATCTATCTGGCTACCCCGCTTCCAGCTCGACACCTTTCACGGATCCTGACCTCCTATCTGCAGCAGAATTTCAGCATCGACAGCTTGCAGACCAGCCGCGGTACCCTGTATCTCAAGGGGGTGCGACTGGGTAACCCTCCAGGTTTCCCGAAAGGAAGTCTGGCCTCGGCGGATTCCGTCGCCATTGCGCCGCAATGGGGCGACCTTCTGTCCGGCAGGCAGCGTTTCCGCCTGATCGAGCTGGACGGGATCAAGATAGGCCTGGATACCAACAGCAAAGGAGTATGGAACTTTGGGCCATTGCAGCAGCTTTTCGCGGGCAAAAAGCCCTCCGCGACTGAGACCCGTATCGATGAAATCATCGTCAAGGACGGAGCGGTCACCGTCGGCGGTCAAGGGGTACGGGGAATCGCGCTGCGGGTCTTCAGCCTGACCACCAAGGGCTCGCTTGATTCAAGGATCGATCTTGCCTTTGAGGATGCGGCGCACGATCGCTTCACTCTCAAGGGAAAAGCTCGCGCCGGAACAAATCCCGCTGTTGACCTCACCTTGACCGCCCCGGCGCTTTCTCCGAAAAACTTGGCCACCCTGTTGAAACTGAAAAGACCGGACCTGTTTGAAGGTGGCACAGGGAGCCTTCAGGTGAACACCCGCTTGCAAAAGGGAGAGTTGAGCGCCGCAGGCCAATTCGAATTCAGCAACACGCGTCTTTCCACCGCAAGGAAAAGCAACCCTTTGGCGGGGAGTCTGGAATTCGCCGCCGATTACAACCTGCAGCGGGACGCGGGGCGCCTGCGGACCTGCGCGCTGACCGTCAATAACGAGGTGTTGCTGCATGCTGTGGGGACGGCGGGGGGCTTGAAAAAGGAGCGGAACTTTGCCCTGGATATCGGGATCAACGAGGTCGACCTTGCCGCGCTCAATGTCTTGGTGCCGGCGAAAACCGGCGGGAATCTGATCTTTGGCGGCAAGCTCGGCTGTCAGGCCCTTCATATTGAGGGAAGCGGCGGCAAGGGGGTGACCGGCGCGTCCGGCACCTTGAATCTTCATGACGGTACCCTGATCAGGGAGGACCGGCTCCTTGCGGCAGGGCTGTCCGGGATCCTCGACTTTTCCCGCCATGTGAGTGGAATCCTCGCGAAAGGCCGACTCTCGCATACCGGTCCGTCCGGCAAGGCGCTCCTGGAAACTCTCGATATGCCCTTTACCCTGGCCCTTTCCCCGCGGCTTAAGCCGCTCAAAGCCGAAATTTCATCACTTTCTGCGCGCTTGATGGGGATCTCCTTTTCCGGACGTCTCGCCTTCGACGCTTCCAAGATGAGCCCGATAACCGCTTCCCTCAAGGCGCCCGCCGCCAGGCTTTCCACGCTTAATCCCCTGCTGGAGCGTCATGATCTGCATGCGGCTGCCGGAACCGCTTCCGTCGCGCTTGACGTCGCGGGGAGCAGCCTGCGGGAGTTGGCTGCAACGGCGAGCGTGCAGCTGGCGAACTTCCAGGGCGCCCAGCGTAAAAACGCCTTTGCCGTGAAAAAAGGCTCGGTCACCGCGAGACTGCGCAGAGCCGGCGGACATCTTCTGGTACAGGGTGACGCGCAGTTGAGTTCCATGGCTTTCAACGGGAAGGCTGGAAACGCGCGCTTTGGATACAAGGTTGTGGACAGCATGGCCTACCTTGACGGCGCGGATCTCAGCATGGGTGGCGCGCAGGTTTCCATCACCCACCTGAGCGCGGCAATTCCCGTCAAGGAGTCACGTGCAAAGTTTACCCGTTATCCGGTCGTCCTTGGGATAGACGGTTGTGCCATAAAACTGGGCGATCTGGAGGTGAATTCCCTCGCCGGCCGATTGCGGGGCAATCTCGACGCGGACAGCGCAGGGAGGTGGCTGGGAGGAACGGCGGACCTTTCCTCCGGCCGCGTTACCTGGCAGGGGAAGGCCGTCGCGGCTCCGGGACTCCAGATCGTCTTTTCCCGACCGGGAGCTAAGGGGGAACTGAAGGGGCAGCTCTTGGGAGGGACGCTTGCCGGCTCGCTTTCCTTCGACCCTTTCGCCGCCGAGGTCCGCGCTATCTTCGACCTGAGGGTTAAGGACGCGGGATTGGCGGCGGCTCCCTTTCTCCCCAAGAACGCGGGTTACCAAGCTACCGACGGTCTGGTCGAGATACGCAGCAGCGGCGGCTATTCCAAACGTGGCGGCTTCTCCTGCCGCTTCGAGTCAAAGGGAAGCAGGATCGCACTAACCGGTGCCGGCGGAAAGGCCCTGCTCTCCGGCGCGGGGATCAGCCTGACCGGGACCCTGGCGGGAGAACACCTCTCGATCAGCGACGCGGTGCTCTCCCCCGGTAAAGGCGTGTCGATCAAATTGAGAGGAGATTTCACCCAGATCTTTTCCGCCCAGCGGACCGGGAGCCTGACCTATTCCCTTCCGGAAACCGCCCTGAACACCATCGTAGAACCCTTGGTCAATCTTCTGCCTCGGATCATTCAGGAGGCAACCGTTGACGGCACCATGGCGGCTGATGGAAAGCTCGATCTGCAAGGAGGGAAAAAGCTCCTGGATGGATCGCTTGCTTTCAAGGGCGGACGGTTGGAGGTGACCTCGCAGAAGCTCATCGTTTCTGGCATCAACGGAAGGTTTCCCTTCTCCCTCGATCTTTCGGGACAGGCGGGTGCCAAGCCCCAGGGCGCCTTGAATTTCAGCAGGGAGAACTATCCCCGGCTCCTGGAACAGCTGCGCACGCGGACCGGTGGCGGACAGCTGGTCACGGTCGGCAAAATCGGCCTCGGCACGCTGGAACTGGGCGCCTTGACCATGCAGGTAAGCGCCGGAAACGGCAGCACCGAGATTGCCTCGCTGAGCAGTTCGCTCTTTGGAGGGGTGCTGCTCGGCAAGGGGTTCCTCACCATGCGGCAAGGGCTCACCTATCGGGGGGACCTCTTGGTCAACGGTCTCAGCCTGAAACAGCTCTGCAACATGTCCCCGGACACCAAAGGTTATATTACCGGACGGGTCGACGGCGTGATCAGCGTGACCAGCGCCAGCGGCGGGGCGCCGGGATTTGCCGGGCTCTCCGGGTTCACGGAACTCTGGGCTCGCGAAGGCTCTGGCGAAAAGATGCTCGTCAGCAAGGAGTTTCTGCAGCGCATGTCGAAACAGAAGCTCTCCGGATTTTTCTTCAGGTCGGACCGATCCTACGACCAGGCTGAGATTAAAGCCATCATGGAAGAGGGGGATCTCACCTTTGAGACCCTCAAAATAGTGCATACCAACCTGTTCGGCGTGCGCGACCTGAGCGTTTCCATTGCGCCGACCCAGAACCGTATCGCCCTGGACCATCTCCTTGACTCCATCAAGCAGGCCGCCGTGCGCGGCAAGGCGAGCACAGGAGGGCCGACCCCGGCCGGTGCCCCCGTTACGCCGGAATTCAAATGGGGAGAGTGATGAACTGTTACAGAAAGATCATAGTGACTTTTTAAGTGCTCCAATTATGCTATATTCAATCAGGCAAAAATCACTGACCGATTAAACTGCTTAACCCGCGTCAGGTCTGATCAGTGCCAACCGTTCAGTGCAGAGATGCTATAAAAAATGGATACCACCCGGAGGTCCTCATGAAGACAAAATTCTTGAAATTGCCGCTGACAATCGTTTGTTTGTTTCTCGCCGCGTGTGCCGTGATTACCGTTAATGTCTATTTCCCCGAGAAGGCAGCCAAGGAGGCGTACAAGTCCCTGGACGAAATGCTCCTTAAAAACGGCGAGGTCAAATCTCCCGCTGGGGAGAGTGCGCCGCCGTCCGAACTGGTGCCGCAGGAAAAACCGCAGAGCAGCCTTATTGACGAACTCCGGTCCTTTTCACTGGTTCCTGCCGCGTATGCCGCCGATGCCGACGCCGATGCCTTGGCCATCGAACTCTCCAGCATGCCGGAAGTCCTGAAAGCCTACGATGAGATGAACCGTAGGTTGCCGAGGCTAAACGCGCTTTTTGCCGGCGGCGGCGTCGGCCTCACTAATCAGGGGCTGGTCTCGGTGCGGGAAAAGACCAAGGTCAATGCCCAGGATGAAAGCCTGGTGGCTGCGGAAAACCAGAGCAGGAAGACCGTGGTGATGAGCATGGCCAAGGCGATTTTAAAGCTCAACAAACAGAAAGAAAGCAAGGCGGCGCTGGACCAGGTGCTGGGCAAGGCCGCGGCAACCTACGCCGATACCAAGCGCGAGGCGGCGCGGCCGGGGTGGTGGACACAGCTCCAGAACGGTCGCTGGGTCCAGAAATAAGTAGTCTTGCGC
>Ga0209125_1000689_pt1 | contig 40270 bp, 36 predicted proteins | sample BarGraIncub1131A_FD_184503 | JGI IMG/M metagenome (GOLD analysis project Ga0209125, IMG submission 184503) | Arctic peat soil microbial communities from Barrow, Alaska - Barrow Graham LP Incubations 11-31A (SPAdes) (version 2) | ecosystem: Environmental > Terrestrial > Soil > Wetlands > Peat... | reverse complement strand
AAGATATTATTATATAATCAACAAGATGTCGTCAGCTTATTCTATATATATGTAGATTGGTATAATAGAGTAGGGTTAGAAACGGAAGAGGACACAACACAGCAATAGCTGTGTTTTTTATTTTTTAGGAAATTTTATAATAAGCTTGCAATAAGGAATACTGAGACTCTTTCCGTAATAATTTAATATAAAGGTATTTTATAAAAAGTAGGGAGGGAAGTATATGGAGAGGGCAAAGAAAAACATTGATGCTGCTATGGGTAAGGTTAAAGCAGATTTGGTGCTAAAGAATGCAAATTTCATAAATGTGTTTACTGAGACTATAGATATAGGGGATATTGCAATAGTTGGGGGTACCATAATAGGGATTGGTAAATACACAGGAGACGTTGAAATGGATTGCTCAGATTTATATGTGTCTCCAGGCTTCATAGATGCACATGTACACATAGAATCCTCTATGATTATGCCAGAAGAGTTTGCAAGGGTAGTAATTAAAAAGGGTGTAACTACAATAATTGCGGACCCACATGAAATTGCTAATGTAGGTGGCATGAATGGCGTTAGTTTTATGATAGAAAATAGTAAGGCTGCACCTATAGATATCTTTTTTATGCTACCATCTTGTGTTCCAGCAACAAAGTTCGAGGATAGTGGATATTCAATCAATGCTGAGGAGTTAAAAAGATTAATTGATAATGAATGCGTATTAGGACTCGGCGAAGTAATGGATGTGCCCGGAGTTGTAAATAAGGATGAGGACATATTGAAAAAAATAGATATGGCAAAGCATAAACATATCGACGGTCACTGCCCTAACATATCTTCGATGGAACTAAACGCATGCTTAAGTTGCGGAATAAGGACAGATCATGAAAGTACTAATTCTAAGGAAGCATTATTAAAAATTAGTAGGGGACTGTACGTTATGCTAAGAGAAGGATCTGCTGCAAAAAATCTAAAAGCCCTACTTCCTGCTGTTAATAATAATAATTTCGGAAGATTTTTATTCTGCACTGATGATAGGCATATTGACGATTTACTGGAAATTGGTTCTATAGATAACTGTATTAGAATTTCTATAAAACAAGGAATTAATCCTATAAAGGCATTTATAATGGCTTCATTTAATGCAGCTAAGTGTTATGATTTAAAAGATAGAGGAGCTATAGCCCCAGGATATAAAGCAGATTTGGTAATATTTGAGGATTTAAAGGGTTTAAATATAACAAAGGTTATAAAAGATGGTAAAGAATACACGGAATTACAAGGTAAAAAAAATCTTAAATTAAGTATAAAATCTTCTATGCACATGGAGTTCATAAATAGTGAAATTTTTAAAATTGAAACTAAATTTCTTGCGGTAAATGTAATAAAGTTAATTCCAAATTCATTAGAAACTAAATTGGTCCAGAGAAGAATTGAAACTGAATTTGGTTATATAAAGAGAACTATCGATAAAGATATATTAAAAATAGCTGTGTTTGAAAGGCATCATAATACAGGTAAACATTTTGTAGGATTTATAGAAGGATTAGGCTTGAAAAATTGCACAATAGCACAAACAATAGCACATGATTCTCATAATGTTATAGTAGTTGGAGATAACGATAAGGACATGGAGGTTGCAGTGAATACTCTTATTTCTATTGGTGGAGGAATAGTTATGGTGTCAGGAGGGAAGGTTATCGCTCAGTTAAACTTGCCAATTGGAGGAATAATGACTTTTGAGGCCCCATATATGGTAGCAGAGCAGCTAAAGAGGCTTAGTAGAATTGCCAGAGGATTTGGGGTGAGGGCTGAATATGATCCATTTATAAGTTTATCTTTTATGGCACTTCCTGTAATACCTGCGGTTAAAATTACTGCTAGAGGATTGTTTGATTATAATAAATTTGAGTTTATAAAACTTAGTGTAGAAAAATAAAATAAAATAAAAATTGAATTGAATATAAAATACTCTTTCTTGGCAATAATTAGATAAATAAAATTTAATTATACGAGGAGGAATATTTTTATGGCAAGTATTTTGAGGAAAATTTTACACAAAAAAAGCACGAAGAATATTAAGAAAAAAGGATTTACCCTGATTGAGCTTATAATAGTTATTTCAATTATTGGAATTTTAGCAGCAATTGCGGTGCCTAAATTTAGTGGGATACAAAAGGATGCTAAAATAAAGGCAGACATTGCTAGTGCAAAGGTTATCGGTGATGCTACAAATTCACTTATTGCGGAAGATAAAATCACAGGAACTTATACTACTCCAGCTATTCTAGGTGACGATATAAAAGGGTATATTCAATCCGTGCCAACTGTTAAGACGACTGCAGGAGGTTTGTTTAAAGTTTTAATAGATACCAACGGTAATGTTGTGGTTTCAGCTGGTTCAGATAGTGGTACCTACAAAAATTTGTATCCTATACCTGATCTACAATATGGGAAATAACTAATCTTTTTAGAGCGAACTCATTTGTCCAAAGTTTTTATGACTTTGGACATTAATTATTTACATGTATTTATTTGTTTATATATGTTAAAGTAATAATGGAAATAAATACAATAGTGTTAAGAACTTATATTAAATAGATTAATATAAAAATAGCATTATTATATTTAAATTGAAAATCCAAGGGGGGTTACGCCGATGGAAAGTATTTTTCCAATTTATATTTTTATCTTAGGGTTATTAATAGGAAGTTTTTTAAATGTATGTATATACAGAATTCCAAGAGGAGAAAGTATATCATATCCACCTTCGCACTGCACATCTTGCGGAAAGAATATTAAATATTATGATCTTATACCAGTACTTAGTTGGATTTTTTTAAGAGGTAAATGTAGAAATTGTGGCGAAAGAATATCTATAAGATATGCACTAATAGAAATAACGACTGCAATACTTTTTTTACTAACTTATTTCCAATATGGGGTGAGCATAAATCTTGCAAGGTATTTAATACTTATACCTTTTTTAATAATTATAGCTATGATTGATTATGATACTATGGAAGTATATACCGCGACCACATGGATTGCAATAGCTATGGGTGTTATTTTTGTAGGAATAAATTTTTACCAGGGGCAACCAGTTGTCACTTATATTTATGGTGGGATACTAGGAGCAGGAACTATAATAATTATTATTTTATTATCTAAGATTATTCTTGGGACAGAGGGTATGGGCTGGGGAGATGCAGAAATTTGCGGACTTTGTGGATTATTCTTAGGTTTTAAATTAACTCTTATGATGTTATTTTTTTCGTTTGTAATTGGTGGAGTTATTGGTGTTTATTTGCTAAAGGTTAAGAAGAAAAGTGGAAGAACAGAAATGCCATTTGGTCCATCGATAATAATGGCTGCATTCTTAATGATAATTTGGGGAGATAAGATTTTAAATTGGTACATAGGCACATTGAACTAATAATGCCATTATTACAAATATTAGGAAGTATTAGCATAAACATAAGGACGTTAACGAAAACTAGAGGATAACTTGAATAAAGTCAATAATAGCTAAACTAGCTTGAATGGCTATGTTTGGATATTTACAATAAGAGTTGTATAATGAGACATAACTGAATTGGTTATGAAGGGTTGATAAAATGCAAAATATATTGCAGACCATGAATACAAAATGGAAGGAAAAAACCATGAAAGCTAAAAAAAATGATTATCTTCAAAAAATTTACGAGAAAAATACTACTACAGGTAATTATGTCATTCAAGTAGCTATTGATAAGTATACTGATATATTTAATGAATGGGATCGCGCACCTTTTAGAAAAAGAGATATGGATCCTGATTTGGCAATTTTTCTTGAGAATTGTTTTGAAGAGATTCCAGCTAAACAAGGGGTAGATATATGTTTCTACTTACCTAAAGAAGGAAAAGATGTAAGTAGAGAGGAATTGTTAATTGCAGGTATTAAAACCTATTACTCATTTTATTTGCATCAAGAAATTAAAATTTTAAAGGAAAATTATCGCAGGTTATTCAAATATTTATTATCATCGCTTAGTTTATTGGCTGTATCTGTTTTTTTAAGTACATCTGTTGGAAATAACATAATACTCGGAACGGTGCAACAAGGATTTAATATAGGCGGATGGGTATTTTTATGGGAAGTTATTTCAATAGTAGTATTTAGAGGACGTGAAGTTAGCTCTGAAATTAGCAAATACCAAAGATTTTTAAACTCGCTTATATATTTTAAATACGGCAATGAAAATCCATTATCTTAGAATGGTTATTATAAAAAGCTCTACGAAAAATTATCGTAGAGCTTTTATTTTACAAGTTAAAGGCCTCTTCTAGGAAGGTGTACTTTGGAAGCCCATCTTCTAACAATATTTTTGGATCCCCCATTATTAATGGTAAGGTGTAGTTGTAGGCTTCAATGGTGACATTATTTCCTTCCTCGTTTATCCATTCTTTAGGAAAATATTTAATGTTATTTGCGACCTTTATAGCCTCAAGTACAAAAGTTTCAGAGGTATAAGGGGAATTTGAAAGTCGTCTTATACCTAGCATGTTTCCGCTTATTCCATCAATAGAATAAATAGCAGCGGCTTTACCTATGTTATAAGCTTCGTCAATATCTGTTTGAGATGCACAGTGCATTGAACAACGCTGAATTGTAGAGAGTTCTAAAACTCTTACTTTTTCTGCTGTATTAGTGTTTAAAATTACATTTTTGAGGTAGGCACAAACACCACCTAACTGAGTATGGCCAAATTTATCTTGGCATGTTGCTCCAATTTCTGCTAAAAATTTACCTTCTTTAGTTTTTATGCCCTCAGATACTACTACGAAAACATGGTTTTTTTCAGTCAGTTTTCTACTTACATCTTTCAAAAATTTATCTGTATCAAAAGCTACTTCTGGTAGATATATAAAATCTGCAGCTGGTTTACCATTAATTTTTGCAATGCAAGCACTAGCTGCTAGCCAGCCTGTGTCACGTCCCATAGTTTCAAGGATGAAAACTCCACTAGTAGGATATACGCTTGCATCTAGGAAGTTTTCGAGAACTTGTGTGGCAATTAGCTTAGCTGCGCTTCCAAAGCCCGGGGTATGATCCATAATTGGTAGATCATTATCTATTGTTTTAGGAATGCCAATAAATTTTATATCCTCATTATGTTTATTTGCGTAAACACTAAGTTTATGTACTGTGTCTTGAGAATCATTACCTCCGATGTAGAAGAATGTTTTAATTTTATATTCTCCTAATATTTCAAATAGTTTTATATATTCTTCATCGTTTTCTGTGTATGATTTTAACTTATAGCGACAAGAACCAAGACCGGAGGATGGAGTATACTTTAATCCTTTAACATTATCATAGTCAATGCTGGATAGGTTTACAATATGTTTGTTTAAAATGCCTTGTATTCCATTTATACCAGCATAAACATTATCATAATAATGGGAGTTAATATTCGCGTCAAGAACACCCATTGCACTAGCATTTATGACAGAAGTTGGGCCTCCTGATTGAGCGACTATACAATTTTTCATATAAGAATTTCCCCTTTCAATAGGACTAAAGTTAGTAACGTAATTCATAGCATGCACTAATTATTATAAGGTACATAAAAACAAATAACAAGCAGTTAATATCACAACATTCTAAAATATCGTTAAAATAAGATTGTTGTAAAAAATCAAAGACTAATTTTAATATTAATGATAAAATATGTGTATAATATTTTAGAGATTCTGTAAAATTTTTGTCATATAAATCAGGAGGGGTAAAATGCCAATTAATGGTACAAAATATAAAAAAGAAATAAAAAATAACATAATTTTAAAAGAGGTTAATATCAGGGGTAATCTTTGTGGGGAATTTGCGGAGTATACTATTGATCATGTATATGAGAACAAAGGATCAAATAATGTAGAAGCAATTTATACATTTCCAATTCCAGATGGAGCAGTTATATCTGGTTTTGAAGCAGTGCTTGGTGGGAGAACTATAAAGGGGCTCATACAAAATAAGGAAGATGCAAATGAAATATATGAAAATTCTAAAGATAAAGGTAATAATACTTTTTTGCTTGAAGAATATAAAGATAATATAATTAGAATTGGTATTGGTAAGATAATCCCTAATGAAGTTGTAAAAATCAAAGTATCTTATATAGAAGAACTTAGCTATGAAAACAGAAACTTAAAATTAGTAATCCCAACCATAATAACTCCAATAAATCTCTCTGAGAGTAATGAATCATTAACAAGCGGCTATGGTAGTACCAATAAAGAGTATGGTTATAAATTTAGTTTAAGGTTACTAATTGAATCTTTAACAAAATTAGAATTCAGATGTTCTTCTCATAAATTAAAGGTTGAATACGAAGAAAATAATTTATATAAAGTAACTTTAGACGGAGAAAACCAAGAAATGAATAATGATTTAGAGATTATACTAGAAGAGAAAGAAAAGTTAGAAACTACTGGGATGATATATAATTATCCAAGAGACGATAAGGGAATCTTATATTTAAGATTTATTCCAGAACTTGAAATAGATCAAGATATAACTGGTGCAAATTATATATTTCTTATAGATATATCACAATCAATGGATGGAGATAAGTTAATTGAGGGTAAAAATGCTCTTCAGTTATGTCTTAGAAATTTAACATTAGGAGATACCTTTAATATTGCAGCTTTTGGAGATAAACTTAATTATTTTTCTAAAGAGACAAAGGTTGATTTTAATGAAGAGAATTTAGGTAAAGCAAGCAAATGGATTAAAGAACTTACAGCAGAAAAGAATGCAGTGATTTTTGATGCGATAAAATATGCACTACTTGGTAAAAGTGAAAAAGAGGAGAATATAATATTCTTATTCACGGATGATTCAGTTGAAAATGAAAAAGAAATATTAGATTTTGTAGAGGAAAATATTAAAGAAAGTAGAATATTTCCTTTTGGAATTGATACTTCTGTAAACAGTTATTTTATAAATAAATTAGCCCGCATTAGTTATGGAGCTGCGGAAGTTATTAACCCTGATGAGAGGATTGAAGATATAGTACTTAAACAGTTTAATAGAATTAAAAACCCTCAAGTTACTGATATTGAAATTGATTGGGGTAAAATGAAAGTTGAAACAACATTTCCAAGAACTATTGAATATATGTATGATAAAGAACCATTTTCAATTTTCGCAAAAATCAACGGTGAAGTGGGTGGAGTTGTAGTATTAAAAGGAAAAGTTGGTAAAAACAGAATACAAAGAATAATTCCATTAAATGACCTTGAGCTAGAAGAAAATGTTAATTTAATTGAAAAAATATGGTATAAGAAACGTATAGAATCTCTTCAACATAGAGTTAAATATGAAAGAGGGGAACTCCAAGAAGCAATGAACAATAAAATTATTGAAATTTCTAAAAAGGTTGGCATAATTTGCAAAGAAACCGCCTTTATTCTTTATGAAGAGATGGAAGATCCTATACTTGGAATAAGAATAAGAGAAATATTACCTGTGAAGACTACCAAAAGATTAGAAATTTCTTATGAAAAACTAGATGAGGATTCTGAATCATCGGCATTTTATTATAAAGGTGTATCAAGCACAGAAGAAGATTACCATAAATATGATAAGTTTAAAAGAAGTGAGTTATTGAGATTATTAGCATCTAATCAATTTGCTAGTGGTGCATTTGGTATTAATGCATCTGATAGTTTAGAAAGTAATATAATATACACTATAAAAGCAATACTAGCGTTTATAATAGGTAGAGAAGACACTAAGATGTACACTATTCAATTAAATAAATCATTAGAGTTTTTAAATGAAACATTAAGAAAAAGTAATTTGAATTTAAATAAAAAAGAGTATTTAAGTTTATTTTTAGTTTTAAAATTATCTATAAAAAAAGATGTAGCATTATCTTTTCATAAAGAAAATATAGAAAAGAAAATCAATGAAATTGAAGAGAAATTTCAATTGAAAAATATTGATTTAATTGAAATTCAAAAGAAATTAATTGATGGATTAAGTTCAGGCTCAAGCGATTCTAAGGATACTCTTAATTATATAATTGACATTGCTATTCTAAAAGCAGTTTAAAATTTACTGGATTATTTAAAAGGAAGTAAGAGCAATGACAACTTATAATATAAAAAATTTAAAATATAGCATGTCAGAAATAATTAAAAAAAGGAATACTATAAGGAATAAATTTATACGTCAATCTAAAAATGTGGAGACAGGAAATATACAATGTATGTCTAATGATGATTTGAAAATTCTATTTGATTTGTATGATGAGGAATTTTTTGGAAAGTATTTCAGTGGAAACTTCAAGGGCGACTTAACTTTTTCTTTATCCACTAGGATGACATCTGCTGCAGGAAAAACTATATATAGTAGAAAATTAAAATCATTACCAGAGGCAGAAGAGGCTTATGAAATTAGAATTGGGATAAAATTTTTTTATCAGTATTATAAGGTGGAAAGAGACAAAATAGTATCTGGTATAAATACAAAGGATTCTTTAGAAGCATTCCAAATAGTATTTGAGCATGAATTATGCCATTTAATTGAACTACATCTTTATAAGGAATCTAGTTGCAGTAAACTTAGATTTAAAAATATGGTTAATGGAATGTTTGCTCACACTGAAGTGTTTCATCAATTACCAAGTCAGAAGGAAATAATATCACAGAATTATGGGTTTAAAATAGGACAAAAGGTTAGTTTTATCAATGAGGGTAAAAAATATAGTGGGTTGATTTATAAAATAAATAAAAGAGCGACAGTTATGGTGAAAGATAAAAAAGGATCCTACAGAGATGTGGATGGAAATGCTTATTCTAAATGGTATGTTCATTTTGAACAACTTAATTTTTAAAAAGCGTTTGAAATAGCTTTACAATTCAAGATAAAAAAGGCAAGTTTTTATTTAATACAAGTAAACAGATAACAAGTCAGCATGCTAGTCTTTTGATTTGTTATTTGTTTTCATGTACCTAATAACTTGCCTTTTAACCCTAGGGAATGTTTGACAACTCAAAACAATCTACGCTACAACCCATATACATACCTACATACCCATATGCAATCTTTCGACAACATACAAGCATTACGGCACATATATACATCTTCGCTCGACAATATAGAACACCTTGGGAGCTAAAAATAATCTCTCGACCAAGAAAAACCCCTAGTAATATGTTAATAAAACCTGCGGCAACCTATATCATCTTAGCTCGAATATTATACATCCGGGAGAACCATATATATACAGTTAGGCACATATACAGCTGTTAAGAACCCATAATAATCTTCCCTCCGGCATATGAAAAACCTTAGCAGATCTCGCACACACCTTTGGCCGAATACTCTAAAGCCATTTCCAGCCTACGAGCACTCTAGGCTCAACCATTTTAAATCCTCTACTAACATTATTGTATGCTCTTTTTAATTTATTATACTAGAAGGTATCAGAAAAAAATAACTAATAAAAATATTAGTCTGTTTTTGTGATCAGCAGAATTGTAGCAATATATACTATTGGTTTTTATGGTAAAATCTATAATAGGGGTGAGAAAATAATGGGTAAAACTTTTCAATTTATACATGCTGCAGACTTGCATATAGGCTCCTTTCTTAATATAAATGGAAAACCGCAGGAGGAAATACAAGAGTTGTGTAAAAGTGCTGTTTATGATGGTTTCAAAACAATATGTTATAAAGCCATTTTATATAATGTGGATTTTATCTTGATTTGTGGAGACATATATGACAGTTATTTAAGGTCAGTAAGAGGAAATAGGTTTTTTATAACAGAGTGCGAAAAATTAAATACAAAAGATATAGATGTATATGTTATTTATGGAAATCATGATGCTATAAATGATGGTGAAGAATTGTTTACAATGCCCCCAAATGTACATATTTTGAGTTCTAATAAAGTAGATATTTTTGAAATATATAAGGAAGGGCAAGTTATAGCAAAGATTATTGGAAAATCATATAAGAGAAGAAATGAACAAGAAAAGATTTATGAAGATTATGTAATAGATAATGATGTCTTTAATATTGCAATGCTACATACGGCTTTAGAGAAGGATAATAAAAATTATGTTCCTTGCACTCAGGAGGCACTTTCCATAGTACCTAACATAGATTATTGGGCTCTAGGACACATTCATAAACATAATGTTTTAAACTACGCTAAACCGATTATAGCTTTTCCAGGAATTCCTCAGGGACGTGATATGGGTGAGCAGGGACGCGGTGGAGTTTTTCTAGTTACAGCCTGCATGAAGGATATTGTTAATATAGAATTTTTGCCAGTAGCAACAGTGATATATAAAAAGGTAGAATTAATAATATGTGATGCAGATATGGTAGGAAATTATAGTGATTTACTTTGTGTAATTTTGGCGAAGGTATATGGTTTAACTTATGATATCCATGATTATTCAAATAAAACAGTGCAATACAGTGATGATTTAGAGGATAAATTTAAAGGTTATATAATTCAACTAATAATAAAAGGAAGAACGAGCTTGCACCAGATGGTAACCCATATGACAGAAGATGATTATGAGCAATTTTTAGAAAATATAAATGAAGAGCTTAGCTCCTCAAAATATTTTTTATGGGTAGATTCCATAATATTTAGGACAACACAGCTTAAACAAGATATTGAAAGCCTTAAAATGCAAAACTCCATTTTTAAGGATTTAGAGGAAGTAATTTGCTTATATACAAATGACCCAGAGTGTAGAGAGGAACTTGTGAAGAATTGGGGATCTATTTGGAAGAAACAGATATATTCAGAAAATATAGACGAGGATAAATTTGATTTTGATGAGGAAATTACACTGGATATTATATTACAAGCTAAAGAATTGCTTATTGAAAAACTAGCAGAAGTTTTGGAAATAATATAGGGTGGTGAGAATTTGATAATAACAGAGATGGATATCAGGGATTTTGGATTGTTTCAAGGTGAGAAATTGGAAGACTTAGGTTGTGGAATAATAGTTATAGGTGGAGCAAACAGGTCCGGTAAAACTAGTTTTATGCAAATACTTAGAAATATACCATTTGGTTTTACTAAAGGTAGCAATTTACCACCCCCTAAATTTCAGTATGATGTTAGATGCAATTTATTATCAGAGGATGGAGAGCAAGTAAATGTACTTTTAAAAGGATTTAGTAATCCGGAAATAGTTAATAATAATACCTGCGATAATAAGGATAACAAAGGTTTATATAATCTAGATAAATTAAGCTACAGAGAATTGTTTACCATAAGTCTTGATGAATTAAACAAAAGTACAGACAGGGAAGATAGCAATTTACAATCTATGCTTTTAGGCGCAGGGTTTAAGCATATTGTAAAAATACCAGGGTTAGCTAAAGAATTAAGAGGAAAAGCTAACGCAATAGGTGGAACTCGTGGAAATCCATCTACCAAAATGTTTAAGCCATTTGTGGAGAACATAAGACGAGGCGTTGAGGGAAGAAAACAATCCATATTACTTTTAGATAGCTTTGTACAAAAGAAAAATAGCTTGTCTCGGCTTGAGGATAATATAATCTTAAAGGAGAAGCAGTTAGAAATCAGTAATAATAACTTAATAAAATTAGAGATTTTAAAGCATAATTACGAGTTAAACGAAAGAAGAAAAGAACTTGAGGTTGAGCTTAAAACGTATCACTTTAACCACAGCGATGTATTGGAATACAATATAGAAAAAGCTAGGGCGTTAAAGAACCAATATATTAAGGAACTTAAACAATATAATAATGATAACAATGAATTTATAAGGGAAGCACCTGAAGATAAGCTTATTAAAGAATTACTTTTAGGTAACAAGGTGAAAATCATTAGTTTTTACAATGAAATATCAGGAATTAAAGAGATGATCAAGAATTTGTTATTTTATAAAAATGAGTGTTATGAAAAAACTGAAGTACTAATAAATAAAATGAAAAAAGCTAACGATAACTGGGTTAGTTTTAAGGATGTTTCAGAAATTAATTGTGATGAGGTTCAACAAGCAATTTTGAAAGATAACATTGAAGAATCCAAAAAAATGCAAAGTGAAAAAACAGCTCATGATAAAACAATTGAGGACTGTAGAATTCAAAAAGAGATTTTAGAAAATCAAATACTATCTTCTAATTCTTCAACCTTTATGAAAAGGTACATTTATTTCACAATCTTTTTTGCAATTATAGGATTAGTATTATTTTTTATAGACAAATTATTAGGATGTTCAATAATAGTAATTGGAGCGGTAGGGACAGCTTTTTATTTGTTTATAAATTACTCAAGTAACCAGCTAATAGTAAAAAGAAATGAGGAAATTAAAGAACAAATAGATTGTATGAGAATTAATTTTAGTACAAGTTCAGAGGAAATAAAAGTTATAGAAGAAAATCTAGGACAGTTGTTCAATATAATGGATGAATATAGGGATATCCTAAAGCTTGATGGGAGAGTTTCAGAAGATGGTATTAAGGAGTATTTTAAAACCGCAGCATATTTAAAGGATGAAGTCTATGAATTGCAATTATTAAAGAAAAAACTTAATAATCAATTTAATGAGCTTTATGAATATTTGAATATTATTAGTCACCTGCTTAATAAGTTTTTAGGGTTTAATACTAGTGATTTAGAGGGGGTTAATTTAAATAATATTTCCAATAGTTGCAATGGTATTTTACTAAAGGTAGAAGTCTTATATAAGCAACTGATGCTGGGAGAAAAAGTCGATTTGAGTTTTTCAAAGTTGAAAATGTTAGAAGTAGAAATATTAGAGTTTCTTCATGATAGTTACTCTGAAAATATAGTTTTAGACATAGAAAAGTATATAAATATGGGGGAAAAGTATATAAAATATACAAATGAGAAGGTAAAATTAAAAAATATTCAGGACAGGTTATTGCAAGGAGTAAAAAGTAAGCGAGTAAAAAAAATATTGTATGATGAAAAAATAGACTTTGATCGAAGTGGTAATGTAGATTTTCAAAGTGATAAGGTAGATTTTCAAAGTGATTATAAAGCTCCAAAGATTAAGGATGAAAACACAAAGTTACTAGAAATCCTTGAAAATTTATATGAGCGGTATACAAGTATTAAGGATCTCGATTATGATTATGAGGCTCTAGCCGCTACGAATAAAGAAATTATAGCACAAGTGGATATTTTAAAGAATGAAAAGCAAACTTTAAAAGATAAGCTTACAGCTTTGAATTCTGATGAGATGTTAGTTATGCATGATAAAGGGATTAGGCAGGCAAGAAACTATCTAAGACCCCTCGCAGAAAAATATGCTGTTTATAATACAGCAGCCTTGTTACTTGAAAAAATCAGAGAAAGATTTTTATTAAATACAAAGGATAATCTACTAAAAGGAGCTAGTGATATTTTAAGTAAAATAACCTCTGGAGAATACAAAGATATTATACCTGGAGATGATTTAATGCAAGGAGATTTTAAAACGAAGTTGCGAGATGAAAGTATTAAGGAGAGTTCAAAAGAGCTTAGTAGGGGAACAAGAGAACAATTATTTTTAGCAGTTCGCATAAGCAGAATAAAGGAGATAAAGCCAAGTTTACCAGTAATATTGGACGATTCATTCGTTAATTTTGATATAGCACACTCGCGCAATACAGTTAAAGCCTTAGTACAGCTTTCAAAGACGCACCAAATATTTGTGCTTACATGTCATGCAACTTTAGTGGATCTAGTAATTAATCAATCATCTACAGCACAATATTTTAAATTAGATAAGGGCAGATTTACAAAAACCTTGGGGGTAGATCTAAAAGAATACCTAAATGGACTTTAACCTATTTATTTTTTTGGAATAGATATAGAAAAAATGGTATAATAGATTGCTTAAGGCAATTATTAAAGGACTGTATTACAGGATTTGTTGATTTAATTTAATGGAAAGTGAAGTGGTAATTATTAGTAAGGCGTTATTTATTACAGAGAAACCAAGTGTTGCTGCGGAGTTTGCCAAAGCATTAAAGATAAATGGAAAAAAATTTGATGGATATATAGAGTCTGATAAAGCTGTAGTTACATGGTGTGTGGGACATCTTGTTACTATGAGCTACCCTGAAAAATATGATGATAAATTAAAAAAATGGTCTTTGGATACTTTGCCATTTTTACCAGAAGTATATAAATATGAAGTTATAGAGGGAGTAAAAAAACAATTTAATATAGTTAAAAGTCAGCTAGTGCGCAAAGACATTGATAGGATATATGTTTGCACAGATTCAGGAAGAGAAGGTGAATACATATACAGACTAGTGGATGAGATGGCAGGAAGCCCTAATAAACAAAAGAGAAGAGTATGGATAGATTCGCAAACGGAAGCTGAGATTATTCGTGGTGTTAAAGAAGCAAAGGATTTAAGTGAATATGATAATTTATCGGAGGCGGCTTATTTAAGAGCAAAAGAAGATTATTTAATGGGAATTAATTTTTCAAGGCTTCTAAGTTTAGTCTATGGAAAAACGGTAAGTAATTATCTTGGCAAAAATTATATAGTTATTGCTGTTGGACGAGTGATGTCTTGTGTGCTTGGAATGGTAGTACAAAGAGAAAGAGAAGTTCGTGAATTTACGATTACTCCTTTTTATAAAATTATTGGAAGCTTTAGTGTAGATGAGGAATGTAGCTATGATGGAGAATGGAAGGCAGTAGATGGATCCAAGTATTTTGATTCACCTATGCTTTATAATGAGGGTGGGTTTAAAACTAAGGAAATGGCAGAAAAGTTAATAGAGGAACTTAGAGATTCTATCATGGATCATAAATCAATAGAGGGCAGCGAAAACGATGGCAGCGCGTATGTTGAGTCCATTACTAAGAAAAAAGAAAATAAGAATGCACCATTACTTTTTAATTTAGCAGAGATACAAAATGAGTGTTCTAAAAAATTTAAAATAAATCCAGAGCAAACTCTTGGTCATATTCAAGCATTATACGAAAAGAAAATGCTTACATATCCAAGAACCGATGCTAGGGTATTGTCAACAGCTGTAGCAAAGGAAATAGATAGAAATATAAAAAAATTAACAAATTTAAATGGTAATACAGAGATAAAAAATATAGCTCAACATATTATAGAAAAAAAGTGGTTCGCAAATATTGCTAAAACAAAGTATGTTGATGATAGTAAAATAACAGATCATTATGCTATTATTCCAACGGGTGAAGGTCTTCAAAACTATGTAGCGTTAAAGGAGGTACAAAAGAAAATTTATAATTTAGTGCTACGACGGTTTTTGGCAATATTCTATCCACCTGCTATTTATAGCAAGGTATCTGTTATAACAAAGATTGACAAAGAAAGATTTTTTACATCAGATAAAGTTTGCATTGAACTTGGCTATTTGGAGGTTCTAAAACCATTTAATGAAGGTAGCGATCGTGAAAGCATAAATATGAAATTTTTGAGCCTTTTAAAAAACGGACAAAGCGTAAAACTTGAAGATTTAGTTGTGAAAGAAGGGAAAACTTCTCCACCTAAAAGATTTACCACAGGTTCAATTATTATAGCTATGGAGAATGCTGGTAAGCTTATTGAAGATGAGGAACTAAGGGAACATATAAAGGGATCAGGCATTGGTACCAGTGCAACACGCTCTGGAATATTAACAAAGCTTGAGAAAATAGAATATATTAAATCTAATAATAAAACGCAAGTGGTTATGCCAACGCTTCTTGGAGAAATCATTTATGATGTAGTTAAAAATTCTATTCCTACATTGTTAAATCCAGAACTAACAGCCAGTTGGGAAAAAGGATTAACAATGGTTACTGAAAGTGAAATAGCAGGCAATATATACATGGATAAGCTTGAAAATTATATAATTAAGAATACCGATAGAGTACTCCAGCTTAAGAATGCCTTAAGACTTAGAAATAATTTTGATATGGCACGAGAATTTTATAAAACTTCTAAAGCTGGTGTGGAATAAGACTCATATTTTAACTATATTTAAAAAGGGAAGTGCCCCATCTATTGAAGATGGAGCACTTCCCTTTTATTTTCTATTTTATAATTAAATCAAATAATTTTTTAGCTGCTTTTCTAGGACCATCTTTTTCTTGATCAGTTACTCCGACGGAAGTTCTAATTTGTCCAACTTTAACTCCAGTTTTAAAAAATTCCTCAAAATAATTATCTATAAGTACATCTACTAGCTCTTGCTTTTGCACAGGGCCAAAAGGGTTTGCAAAATAAGAAGTCACAAGGCCTAATTCTGTTGTAGTACCCTTAGCCATCCTTGCCCCTCTTTTGCAAACATCAATGGCATCTTTTGAATTTGTAAAGAAATTAATTTCTTCCATTGTATCCTTTACTTCCTCATAATTATTTGCATAAAGGAACAAGTCTATAGGATATCCTTTAATAATATCTTTATAACTTGCCACAGGCATAACAAGTCTTGCGTTAATTTTATCAGGGTTCATAAATATACTTCTATCAATTTCTTTAAAAGCATAACCTGCATCTAAATCATCAAGTCTTACAAAAGCTCCAATTTCAGTTCCAAAGGCCAATGGTTTCGAGCCTTCCTTTAGAGTGAGGTATCCCATGTCATCAAAGACAATGGTCATGTCACTGATATAATCTTCACTTAAACTTCTAAAAGCTTCTAGGCTCTCAGATTTACCCGCACCACTGTCACCCATAATAACAACATTTGCACTGTTACCATTATTCATAATAATGTTTACCATAGCACCGTGTATTGGAAGTGAACCTCTTTGAATCATTATTAGGTTGTGAAGAGTAAGGGTCATTTTTTTTACATATCCAAAGTAATCAATTTCGTCTCCATAACTTATATAGCCAAGCATAATATTATTTTCTATATCGTCATAAAATACTGTTTTGACTTTAGTAGAAGAATCTTTAGCAGTAGAAGAATCTTTAATACCGAATACAAAAATCATGTCAGGCTTAATATCTCTGTATTCTTTTTCTCTTGCCATTTCGAATAAATTACATAGCGTTATTGCATGAGCCATAAAGTCTCTGTGAACATAAATGAATGCAAGTAAAGTGCCTACTTTAGCTGGATAACAAAACCAATGGCCTGAGCTTATAGTACAACCTTTTAATGGATTTTCAAAACATTCTTCAAAAATTCCATCACGAGTATTTTTTTTAGGGTAACTTATATAAGGTAAATCCAGTATTATTGCATCAATAAATGGAACATGCCGTAATAGTTCATACCCAGAGGGAAATGGCCAATTTACATTATTCACTATTAGACCAGCATTGCCACCTGCAGGTAATTGTCTGTAGACTTTAGGTTTGTAAGCAATGACATTCTCTTCTATTTTTCTGTATAAATTAAGGATAAGCATTGAAAAATTATTGTTAGCCTCAACAAAGCTTGTTTTCTCTAAACCCTCATTTATTTTATTGTTATGAATTATGGTGTAACGTTCAAGCTTTCTCCAAAAACCATAAAAATCTTCTATAAAATCAATAAAATTTTCCTTAGGATCTATAAAGGGGCTATATTTAGTATTTAAATTTATAATCTCATTTAAATTTAATACAGATAGGAGTTTAAACAAGTGGATAATGAAAACATCTAAATCCTCATTTTCTGTGTGTGCATTTTGGATCAAATATTTATATATATTTGAGTTTTTCTTTTTTATTTTCTTAACATAAGCGTTAAAAACTCTTCTGAAACCGGCACTTTCTAATAATTGTACATAACTATTACAATATTTTGCTGTGAAATTTATCATTACCTTTTCGTTACTTAGAGAAAATTCTTTTTTCAACTTGGCACCTCCATGCATAGAATTGTTTTTATAAAATGAAATCTGCTTATGAGGATATTATCATAAGTAGAATGGATATTCGAATACTCTATTATAATATGCTAAAGGTAATAGAATAGTAAAATATAATTTTAAACTAATTTTTAAAATTTCAGAAATTTGCTCAATATTTGGCGTATAATATAGAGTACAATATAATTAAAAATGAAAACAGATTTGCTTATTGGTCTGTTATTTATTTTTATGTGAAGTTAAAATGACATAAAGGAGAGTGATACATTGAAAAACAAAAAGGCATCTCATGTAATGGCAATTATTTTAATGTTTATATGGAGCTTATCCTACTTAAGTATAAAGGTTATATCGGAAGAAATAAGTCCCATATTATCGGCATTTTACAGATTTATGCTCGCCGCAATAATCTTATATATAATATTAAAAGTGAAATTTCCTGAGGAAAAAGTTTTAAAAGAGGACAAATTTAAATTTGCCTTGGGTGGGTTGTTTGGAGTTACGATATATTTTATTTTTGAAAACTATTCTGTAGCATATACTTCTGCTTCAAATGTTGCAATTCTAATTGCTTCTATACCTGTATTTACTCTATTTACCCAAAGAATAATATATAAAGAAAAACTTACTTATGGAAAAATATTGGGTGCCACTTTAAGTTTAGTTGGCATTATAATAATAATTGCATCTAAAGAAAGAGTAAGCTTATTATCGAAAGGAAGCATTGGCGACTTAATGGCGCTCGGAGCTGTATTTTCTTGGGTGATTTATAACATGGTTTGTAGTAGTTTTAAAGGACATTATAAAGTTATAACTATAACTACTTATGAAATTATGTGGGGATCGCTATTTCTAAGTCCTTCAATATTTTTTAGTACTTTGCAAATACCGTCAACAAAGGTTGTTCTAAATTTAATATTTTTATCGATTTTTTGTTCTTGCGTTGGGTATGTAATGTATGTACATTGCCTAAAAGATCTTGGGGCAACTGTAATTACCACGTATATAAATCTACAGCCTATTATGAGTCTAATTGCTGCAGGATTCATACTAAATGAATCTGTTACTATTTGGCAAGTACTAGGGTGCATTGTCATAATCATTGGGGTAACATTAGTTAGCTTAGATGGTAGGCTTAACTTTATAAAGCGAAAAAGAGTATATAAAAATTTGTAACTAATCGTCAAAAGAAGCTTTTAATGTAGGATGTTAGAGATAAACTATTTTAAACAAATATAAAAAGGGACTATATTAACTAAAAAATTAATATAATCCCTAAATTCATGAATACATCAGAAATATGTATTTAAAATCTTATTCTTCTATGTCTATTTTTACGCCCTTTAATTTTATTAATTAATAACAAGATTAATACTATAACTACAATTAGTACAATGGCAACTGCAGCGTAGATAATTATATTATCTTTAATAAGAGTAGATTTTGAAATCATTGGATATAGTTTATAACTTTTTTCATAATCTCTTTGTTTAATATTTACAGTCCCAACAGAAGTGTCTTTATTAAGTTTCCATGGAGTTATAACATTGACTTTATATGAAGTTTGTGACTTGACATCGTTGTTATAAATAGTCACATCTTCCTTTGTTTCTAGTGGTACATTAATTGTTTTTACTGGTCCTATAAATGGAATGACCTTATAAGGTACAGAAATAGTTTTGAGTGTAGTAGCTTTTTTGTTTAATACTTCGGCTTGAGTGGCATAGCTAAAGTTAATTAGTTTTGTCATATCTTCAAATACTTTTGTATCCTTTGGTAGATTGTATTCAGAATTCATAACAACACCTATGATATGACGACCGTTACGTTCATATATAGAAACTAAGCATCTACCAGCCTTTAATGTATAGCCAGTTTTACCGCCTATATTACCATCAATGCCAAGAAGTTTATTCCTATTTTCAACGGTGGCAACAGGCCCATTAGTTGATTTTATTATACTTGTTTTTTTACCCATAGATTTCCTTACCATATCATTTTTATAAGCGGCTCTGCCTAAAAGGGTTAAGTCATAAGAGGTTGTATAATGATCATTATTTGTGTCATCTAAACCATTTGGAGTAACAAAATGAGAGCCTGTCATTCCTAACGATGCAGCTTTGGCATTCATCATTTTAGCAAAATCAGTTGGATTTCCACCAATGTTATCCGCAATCATGTATGCAATATCATTACCTGAATAAAGAAGAAGACCGTCCATTACGTTGTCAGCAGACATTGTATCTCCGACTGCTACAGGATGAATGTTTAGGTTATAAGAGTAGGCTGGTTGTGCTTTCGCATTTTTTGTATAGGTTAAGTTATCTGTTGATTTCTTTTTTTCAGCAAGGAGCAATGCAGTTACAAGCTTTGTAATGCTTGCTGGATACACCTTACTATCAATATTTTTAGTGTAAATAATCTCATTCGTATCTATATCTACAGAAATAGCAGCTTTACCAATTAATTCTGGTGGAGTAACAGCAGCAAAAACAGTTGTAGAAAAGATTAAAGTAAATACTAGTGTAAATAATAAAAGTAGGTTTCTTTTTTTCAATTCTCATCTCTCCATTTTAATTAAATTTTATATTTATCTACTGACAAATACAGAATAAGTATATCATTTTAAGATATTAAGAACAAGGCACATTAATTGATGAACTAATTTATACAATATTTATAAAATATTTTATAAATAGTCAAGGTGTGTTTTTATAAAAGAAATGTTTTTAATAGACTTCTATGATATGATTGATTTGGGAGTGATTGACATGAAAAATAAGCTGAGAAAAATATTTCATAATAGAAATTCTAAGGCAATAGGAGAATTCGAGGAAAGTGCAGTTATGATATTATTAGTAGAGGATAAGGAAGAATTATCTATAGTATTTGAAGTCCGTGCACACAAATTAAGAAGTCAACCAGGTGATGTTTGTCTTCCGGGTGGGAGAGTAGATCAGGATGAAAATCCAAAACAAGCATCTATAAGAGAAACTATGGAAGAGTTGAATTTAGAAAGAGATCAATTAGAAGTTATAGGAGAGATGGATCATTATATAAGCCCTTATGGAAATATACTGTATTGTTTTGTAAGTATTTTAAAATATGGGAAAATAAAACCTAGTGAGGATGAAGTACACAATATATTTAAAGTCCCTTTAAAATTTTTTATAAAGAATGAACCACTGCTTTATAAAATGCAGATAGGACCTATTAGCCAGGATGGATTTCCTTTTCATATGATAAATGGTGGGAAAGACTATAAGTTTAGGAAAGGAAATTTAGATCAGTATTTTTATGAGTATAATAATTATAAAATATGGGGGTTCACAGCTCAGATTATTAAAAGTTTTATTGATGTTTTAAAAAATAGTAATAATAAATAAATTATTACTATTTTTTAAGTTATATATCATAAGGTGTATCATCTAGTTTTAACAAGCTTATTTTGTTTAACGAAAAGTGAAACACTTAATACAATAAGGGCTATATATATAAAAAGATATATAATGGAAGTTAACCCTGAACTATAGAAAAATTTCAAATAAACAAAAGCAATTATGGATATAAATGCCCAAAATAGAGAAATAAAAGCAATTACATTATTTCTGTGTCTCCAATGCTCAGGATCTTTCATGGATCCAATAATTTTAGTCCGCTTTTTACTTTCAGAGCCTGTATTAATCACTAAAAACTTGTAATACAAAAAAGTTATAAATTCTATTATAGATATTGCTAAAAATATATAGGATAAAGAAATACTTGTTATATTCATAAAATCACTCCTTTTGGTATATAATTAATATGTCCAAAAAGTTGAAACATAACACTATTCTTTTTTATCGGAAATAACGCTTTCGTAATAATCTGTTCCCCATTTACACATAACGTCTAATATAGGCATCACACTTTTGCCTTTTTTAGTTAAAGAATATTCTACTTTAGGCGGAACCTCTGCATATACTTTTCTAAAAACCATTTCATATGCTTCCAATTCTCTAAGTTGTTGGGTTAACATTTTTTGAGTTATGCCACCCATGGATCGTTTTAATTCGCTAAATCTTAATATACCATTTTGAGCCAATTTCCAGAGAATAATTGGCTTCCATTTACCACCTATAATATCTAGTGTTAACTCTATGGCACAGCTATATTCTTTATTATTAATTTTCATAATTTTATCGCTCATAATACCTCCTAGTTTTTTTGCGAATTAATAATATTTATTGAATGTTTTGTTTAAATATAAAATTAGCAATATTGTTGATTTGTATACCTAGTTACTTAAAATACCCTAAGTAACTAATGAGTGAGTACTTGATTAAAAAACTTTTAGTATATACGATTATATCATTGATATATTTTATATACAATATAGTGTAATGTATATAAAATATAGGAAGTGATATTTTTGTATTAATAAGGTTATATGCAAAATTTAAAAAAACTCTTTAACTTATCTTCTAAATGTCTTATAATGTTATTAAAGTAATAATATACATTTAATAATAAAAAATGGAAGAAGGTGATGGAATGTTGCAGTGTCCTTTTTTAACCACTATAGATGAAGAAGTAGACTGTTTTAACGAGTGCGCATTACATAAGTGGCAGGAGAATAATGAAAAATGCCCATTTGTTGAGGTAAAGAATTACAAACCCTTTAGTATTAACAATATTTTTGATAATGATTTATTTAATGAGGATAAAATATCTTCAATAAGAATGCTATATAAAGATAGATATTTATAAAATTATAATTATGTGGTTATGTATAACATTTAATGAGGTACATTTTTTAATAAATGAATACAATTTATTTTAATGTATGTTTTTCAATATAAAACAAGGAAGTGAAACTAAATGGAAAGAACATTAGTCTTAATTAAACCAGATGGTGTTAAACGTGGATTGATTGGTAGAATTTTAAATCAATATGAGGAGAAATCGCTTGAAATTGTTGAACTTAAAATAATTACTGCTACAAGGGACGAGGCACAAAAACATTATAGTGAACACGAAGGTAAGGAGTTTTTTGATGATTTAATAAATTATATAGTTGAAGGCAAAATGTGTGCAATGATTTTGATAGGAGACAAAGCTATTGATGTAGTAAGAAAAATCAATGGAGATAAGGATCCAATAAAAGCAGAACTTGGTAGCATAAGAGGGAAATTCACAATAGACAAAACTTACAATTTAGTTCATGCCTCTGATAGTTTTGAGAGTGCAGAACGTGAAATTAGAATTTGGTTTCCAGAACTTTATGATGATGCGGGATATAAGAAAACAAAGGATTTGTTTTCAAAAAATGATGGACCATTAATAAACGTATAATCTAATGTGCATGAAAACTGATTTTCATCATTATTAATTACATATTTAAATGTGCCTAAAATAAAAAAGCTAACCAAAATTTTGGTTAGCTTTTTTATTACCTGAATACATTATATATGATTAATGAGAATCACAATGCCCAGAGCATCCATTGCAGGATTTTGTGCCTTCGTTAGAACAATGTTTATCACTACTTTTTACAAGCACTGTTTTAATCCAAAATCGTGAATCACTGTAGGCAATTGTTAGTTCGTTAATGTTTTCTAGGAGAGTTTCATTATACAATATTAACAAATCATCAATATTGCTTTTAATGTCTCCAGTTTTATAGTTGTCTAAGTAAATGTCAACTTTAGCAGTTTTGCAACAACCATTTACATATACAAACCTAACACTATCGTATGTTTTGTCAAGTTTAATCATTTCAATAAGCTCTTTAAGAGCAACTTTTGAAAGTTTGATTTTTAAAGGTTGTGACATAAGTCCTCCTAGAATTCCTCTATTAGGTAGCAATTATATACTTGTTACTCTTCAAGGGTTTCAGAATAATGTTTTAGTAAATCTTGCTTTAGGTTCCATAAAGTTTGAGATAGATCCACAGAATATGTATGTGGATTGTCAAACCTTAAAACTTCGCTCCATAATTTGGAAACTTCCTTAGCTGAGAATGCTTTTATCTCCATAACAGAGGGAGATTCATAAATTTGCTTACCATTCTCAAATAGTTTAACCATAAGGTCCTTTATATAGTAATGTTTAAGATTTTTCTTTTTCCATGTATAAATAGGATTAAATATTTCAAGGGATTTACTTTCATCAATTACCTCATCATTTAGGGTAATCAAATCTGCAATTGCCTTGTTTGTTGTTTTATCAAAAATTCTATATAATCTTTTAAAAGCAGGATTAATTATTTTTTCTGCATTTTCACTGATTTTAATTTTAGGTACAATTTTTCCGTCATTCTCTACAGCAACAAGTTTATAAACTCCGCCAAATACTGGTTCTGATCTCGCAGTAATGAGTCTTTCCCCAACTCCAAAGTTATCAATTTGTGCCCCATTTTCCAAAACTCCTCTTATAATATATTCATCAAGAGAGTTAGAAACTGTAATTTTTACATCAGTATAGCCAGCATTATCTAACAGTCTTCTAACTTCTTTGGTTAGATAGGTAATGTCGCCGCTATCAATTCGTATTCCTACAGGTCTTTTACCCATTGGTTTAAGTACTTCATTAAATACTTTTATTGCATTTGGAACACCAGAGCGTAGTACGTTATAAGTATCTATAAGAAGTACGCAATTATCGGGGTAAGTTATAGTCCAAGCCTTAAAGGCATCGTATTCCGTATCGAAAAGTTGTACCCAACTGTGAGCCATAGTTCCAAGGGCTGGGACATCAAACATTTCTTCAGCAATGGTACAGGCAGTACCAGCACAACCACCAATAACAGCAGCACGAGCTCCATATATTGCACCATCATAACCTTGAGCACGTCTTGATCCAAATTCCATAACAGGTCTTCCCTTTGCGGCTCTACATATTCTACTTGATTTAGTAGCTATTAAGGTTTGATGATTTATTGTAAGTAGTGTCATTGTCTCAACGAATTGAGCCTGTATAATAGGTCCCTTAACTATAACTAATGGTTCCCCAGGAAAAACAGGATTACCCTCAGGTATTGCCCATACATCACAAGAAAATTTGAAATCCTTTAAATAATTAACAAAAGCATCTGAAAAAATACCTTTACTTTTTAAATAAGCTATATCATCATTTGAAAATTTTAAATTTGAAAGATATTCAATTAATTGTTGAACTCCACCCATAATACAATATCCACCATTATCAGGTATTCGTCTAAAAAACATATCAAAGTAGGCAATTTTATCTTGAACATTATTATCTAGATAACCGTTTGCCATAGTTAATTCATAAAAATCTACTAGCATTGTTAGGTTTCTTTCATTCCTCACATTAAAATCTTTTGAGTATATCATAATTTTTTCCCCTTTGAAATTTAATAAAAGTATATAATAGAGTTATAACACAATTACATTTTAATGTAATAATAGGAATTTTACAATAGTAATTTAGGTATAAAAATATTTTTGGACAAATTTAAAGTAGGTGAATGAAGGTGGAGACAAGACATAGTATGGAAAATGAAATAGTAAGAAATGGAATAAATTCAAAATTAAGCAAGGAACAAAGGGCCGCTGTTTTTTCGGCTAGTAGAAATTTATTGGTTACAGCGGGGCCAGGTAGTGGTAAAACTGTGGTAATTGTTAATAGGATAGTTCATTTAATAAATGAGCAAAACGTTAACCCTAAAAATATTATAGTCATTACTTTTACAAGGGCCGCATCGATTAATATGAAAAATAGGTATATTGCCATTAATGGAAAGGAAAAAGTTCCGTTCTTTGGAACATTTCATGGATTATTTTATAAAATTCTTAAAAACTATTATGGCCAAATAAATATAATTGATACATTTGAAGTGTTTAAACTTATAAAAAATGTATTAATGTCTTATTTGGATGAGGTAGGTGATGAAAAAGTAAAGGAAGTCATAAATAATATTTCTGTATTTAAAACAAGTGGTAATAATATGGAAAAATTTTCTCCAAGTATTGATAAAGGAATATTTGTAGCGGCATATAATGTTTATGAGCAGTATAGAAAAGAAAAAAACTTATTTGATTTTGATGATCTTCAAATAGGATGTAAAGAGTTGTTTATAAAAAATTACGAAATACTTCAAGGGTACAAAAAATTATTTAAACATATTTTAGTTGATGAATTTCAGGATTGTGATTCCATGCAAATTGAGATACTAAAACTATTAAATGAAGGAAATTCTATTTTTGCAGTAGGAGATGAGGACCAATGTATTTATGGATTTAGGGGTTCTAATCCTGAGTGTATGGTTAAGTTTTCAGAGCATTTTGACGGGGGGGGCATATTACCGCTTTCTACCAATTATAGATGTCCAAAGAATATAGTAGAGATATCAATGAATATTATAAAGAATAACGATATGAGAAATGAAAAAGAAATAGTACCATTTAAAGAGCAAGATGGCATTATTAAAGTTCTCAATAATATAAATGAAAACGCTCAGGCAGGTGAGATTAGCTGCATTATTGAAAAATATAATGAAGGTGAGAATAAAAATTATAGTGATAATGCTATATTATATAGAACTAATGTAGAGAGTAGAAGTTTAATTGATATTTTTATAAAAAAGCAAATACCTTTTAAGCTTTTAGACAAAGAATATGATTTTTTTCAACATTTTATTTGTAAGGACATTATTGCTTATTTAAAACTAAGTATTGATCAAAGTGATAAAGAGAGTTTTGTCAGAATAATTAATAAGCCATTTAGATATATAAGTAAATTAAATCTAGATAATTTAAAGAGAAATTATGTAAAAGAAGACTGTTTTGAAATGCTAAAGGATATTGAAGGTATACCTATTTTTCAAATGAAGATGTTAGATAAGTTGAAAAAAGAAATCTGTTTTTTAAATAAGATTTCACTAGAAAGTGTTGTAAATAATTTAGTATCGAGTATTGGATATCATGATTACATAAAAGGGTACTGTACTAAGTTTAAGATTGACTTATGTGAGATGGAGGATGTTATTGACGAGTTTAGACAATCCACAGAAGGGTATAGCTCAATTATCGCTTTTTTGGCTCATGTAGATCAGGTTAAAGAGGAAATTAGTAAGCATAAGAAAAATATAGATGAGGATGCAGTAATACTTAGTACAATCCATGGCGTAAAAGGTATGGAGTTTAAAAATGTTTACCTAATTAATTGTAATGAGGAGAATATCCCTCATGTAAATAGTATAGAAAATAACCTAGAAGAAGAAAGAAGATTGTTTTATGTAGGAATTACAAGAGCCATAGATAATGTTTGGTTATGCATTTGTAAAAATGTAAAAGGAAAAGCAAAAGAAACCTCACGATTTATTAAGGAATGTAATATATTAGGCGCAAGTGACTCAGAGTTACCTTTTAAAGAAGGGGACGATGTGCTACATAAAAGTTTTGGAAGTGGGGTTGTAGTTTCAATTACTAGTAAAGATTTAGAAATTAAGTTTGAGGGAGAAGTTACACGGAAATTTGATACAGATATATTGTATAACAATTCTTTAATTTCAAAAGTTTAACGACATTTCAGAAGGAAAGTCTCCTACTTCTATAAGTGGGAGGATAACAATTGAGAATTGTTATCTACTCCAGAGGTCTACAAAGGGGTCAATCTTCTTCTGAAGTCGTCAATGCATCTTCTGCAAAGCTGTTGCAGCGACCCAGGAGATGATTTAATACCTACAATTAGGGAATAATGATAATTGAAACAATGCACAAAAATTTTAAAGAACCAGAAAATGGTCATTTTAATTAAACTCATTTTTTGATATACTAAAAATAGAAAGGTGGTATATCAAATGATTGAAGAAGAAAAAATTAAATTTGTAAATGATGTATTTGAATTTGAATCACAATTATACATGAAAGGCAAACAATATAATAAAGTAGATGAAATTTGGTTTAATAGATATCTAACAAAATCTAATTTTGATGCAATGATAAGAGTTAATTTTGATTTAGTTTATCCAATAGCACTGAAATTAGTTAAAAATAACCCTATACTATTAGCATTATACTCCGAAGAGGATATAATTCGAAGAGAATATTATCACATAATACAATTTAAGAACTCATAAGGATGTTTTTTCCAATGCAAATATAAAAGTTGAAGGGAACATTATAAAATCAGTGCTACTGCAACTTTTATTAGATAAATAAAATTGACCCAAAATTATAAACAAGATGAATTAAATAATAATTTAAGAGCATCTGTTAATCCAGGTGCTTTTTTTATACCCTAAAATTTAGAAAATTAAATTGAAAAAAATTATATAGAATAAAGGTAGAATAAAAGGATATAATGTCTTTATAGAGAATTATTAAGGGGTGATTGATAAATGAAAATACAAGAACGAAAACAATTAAGAATAGACTTGCTACAAAATTCATATGATTTATATTTTAAAGATGATAAAGATTCTAATGACTCAAATGTGATAAATAAAAATGAACTAGAAAAAGAAAAACGATTAGCATATGAATATTTAGAAAAAAAGGGATTTATTGAAGTTGAAACAGCTGGTATGGGTGGAATTAAATGTCCAATAACGGTGTATGGCATTGATTTTATAGAATCTTTAGAAATTAATAAATAACTTTTTGAGAAAGTATTCAATTAATTTATAGGTGCGGTTGAATATTTTATAAAAAATGTTTTTTTAGATTTATAGAATTGAATATAAGTAAGAGAAGAGTATAAAGTTTACCCTTTGTTGATTTATACCCAAAAAAGTATACAAACAAATAAAATGTACAGAAAGAATAATATGATTTATGTATTATTCTTTCTCTTTTTTAATATTATCTTGATTTATCTCAATTACATTGATCTTAAATTCAATAGAATAAACATTCAAATGGATGTATATATGCAGCGACTCATATTATCCACAAGTATTTAAAGGAACTTATGATGATATCATTGTGGGTAATATTGTATCTCAACTCACAATAACCACTTTTATTCTAATGATTATAGTATATAATTTACCCTATATATGGTATTTTATATTTGCATTAATACTTTTTTAATAGAAAAAGTATTTATAAAATTAGGTATTTATGAAATTTATTGATATAAAACCTATTATACGTTCTTTGGATTTATATTTTTATCTTGGGTTATAAAGTGGTGGTATATCAAAGTAATAAACCAAAAGCAATATGTATTTCGCTATATTGAATTACTACTTGGTATATATGCTGTATATAGTCCTACGATAAACTGGGTCTTTGAACTGCTAAGAATTCAGTACTTTATACCTGGATTTACTTTCCACCCAATTAGAGACCATATCCTTGGTTATTTTATTTATAGCTTTTTTTCAATAAACATTATGATAAATTTATATAGATTAAAAGTTAGGTGGTTATGGAAGATGCTAGTGTTTATTGCTCTATATCTTGTACAGGTAGCATTAGTTAACTTAAATCTGTTATATATAAAAGAAGGATGGTTTTTTGTATGTACTACTATCGATTTTTTAGGTTATTATTTTTTGGTTTTTGTGATAGATAATTTTTCAAAATCAAGTTAGTTAGTAAATATTTTTATATGTTTCATCTTTTGACTAAGCTTCTTTTAATAAAAGAAGCTGAAAGGAATTAATTCAATAATTTAAGCCTGAGGTTAGTTTAATACTACCTTCAGGCTTTGATTTTTGACAACTGAAACTATAATTAAGGTATAAACAATTAAATTAACGAAAATTAATGTGTTTTTTATGCTGAACCAAATCGATTGAACCAAGTACAATATGAGCTACACCGAAACCTACTACTCCAGCGCCAATCATAGGTGCTATGTCCATTGCAAGCATTGCTATTCCAGCTCCAGTGACTATTATGCCTAAGGTGATTGGTATTTTTCCTTCTTGAACCATATTAGCCCTCCTAATATATTTATAATAATATTTTATGTAAAAAAACTGATTTTAAACATGCATTATTTTCTATATCTTAGTTTTTCACGGTTAGAGAAATCTAGTTTTATGCCTTTTTGATTTTTAACTTAGTTAGTAGCGATGATAACTATATTCTTTCTAGAAATAACGAATCGTTCATTTTGGTATAAATATTTTAAAAAATGGATATACATAATAATAATATAAAAGTATTTAATAACCACAATGGTATGGAACTAATAGATATATGATATAAAACGTGTGAATGTGGATCATTCAGTATCAAATAAATTTCGAAAATAAAAGGAGTTTTAAGAGATTTGTAGAATTAAATTATGTAGAATTATAATTTAAATTAAATTATAATGACGTTAATGAGAAAAAGGAGGAATTAATATGGGATTTTTTGATGGTATATTTAAAAACATCAAAAGTAAGTTGGTGAACAAGACAAAGAAGGTAAAAACCGCTAAAAAAATAAAATTTATAGTAGTTGATATTTTTGATGGCGTAATTCAGAGAGATATAAAATCTATGGTTAAAGGAGAGAAGGATATAAATAATCTGTATGAGGGATTATCAAATAAGGAAATATTAGAAAGGTATTCGGACAAAGACAAGATATATGAAGTGAAAATATATGGAAATTATGAAATACAATTGATTCCAGAACCTGAGAACAGATATGATCATAATGCAATAAAAGTAGTACACAAAGAAATTGGGCATGTTGGATATGTTCCTGTTGTAGATTGTATAAAAGTTAAAAAAGCTTTAGAAGACGGCTATTTAATAGAATGGAGATTGATTGGGGGGAAATATAAATGTATTGAATATGATTCTGAAAAAGATAAGAAAGTTGTAAGAGTTAATAATAATGAATACGGAATAATGATGATTTTAACTAAGCCTTAATTATAAAAATTTAGGTTGCTTGCTTATAAAAGTAAACCTTTACCCCTTACAATTTCAGATCTAGCTTATTAGTTATATAAAAACGAGAAATGTAATTATACCTATTCATTAGAAGTCTCTTTTATAGACTCACACAGGAAGGAGAAAGGGATACTTAAACATTAATTTTAGTAGAGAAAATAATAAAAGGACTCCATCTATTTTGTTTGGGCAGTCCTTTTGTGTTTAACGAGAATATTCTTGAATTAGCTTTTTCAATATTTCTTGTATTGGTTGAGTACCATGAATAAAAACGTATACATCATTGCAAATCTTTTTATATTCATCCACAATAGTTTGTAATGAAGGATCGCAATGCTCTTGTGGACTTACATAAATTATAAAAGCTGACGTATTACATATTATTACTTCTTTAACGTTCATATTAACGCCTCCAAAATCTCAATATAGGATATTTAATTACTACTATACAGTATGGACAACATTTCTGCAATACAAAGATTAATTATATTCTCACTTGAGTATTGTCCTAATGGATAATTAATGATTTTGGTTTAGTTTAAAGAACCATACATAATATTTTCTGGTTATGAAAAAAGTAATAAATAGCGTAATCCATGTTATATACCAAGTCCAATGTGTGTATTTTAGAATATTAGTATTCTTCTCTATAAGTCTTAATTCTACAACTGATAACCCCAGTACCAATGTTAACGCTATTCAAGATGAAAAATAATATAGTTGGATAATAGTTTTTCCGATTTCTCCAGTCTCCATGTTTATAGCAAATAAAAATAAATATAATTGCAATAAAGATATGATACATAAAAACACCTTCTTGTCTAAAATTAATGATAGCAAAAGGTAAATAAATTGCATCATTAGTATTACCCATATTTATTTAAATTATTATATTGACAAATAATTATTTAGTTGTAGTTGCTGAACTTCTACTCCTAATCCTAATCTCTGTCACAATAAAAATAATTAAAGGTATTATAACTTCAAAAGGAAATGAATAATAAGGGAATATAATAGAAGCAAATAATGACATTTCCATGATATTTTTATAAATGAAAAAAGAGAAGCATAACATCAATAGAGCTACAGGTGTTGAAATAAATTTGTAATCATGAAATCCAAAAACTTTTGATACTCCATTGCAAACTGCAAAGATACATATACTTATTTTAATAAATACACATGCTAAAAATACAATAATTACTGTTGATTCAAGTCTTTGAAGCATGCCTAGTCTAATAAGACTTACTGACATGGAAGAATGAAAATATAATCTAGATATAGTTTCACTGCCTAATACTAAAAGATTTCTTAATGATGTTAAAAGTACAAGCCCTCCACCTATGAATAAGCCGGCCATAAATGTCTTTTTGTAATTTTTAACTTTAGATATATTTGAAAATACCATTGTAAAAATTACAGTTTCACCAAAGGGAAAAGAAAAACTTGAGAGGGTACCTTTTAACAATGTGGGTATACCATTGTTTAGTATTGGTTTTAATCTGTTAATATCCATTTGTGGAATTGATAATACAGGCACAATAAGAACTATTGAAAAAACAATAAAAGAAAATAACTCAGCCCATCTTCCTAAAACTTCAATACCTGCTTTTAAACTCCATATAAGTAGTATAGTAAAAGAAAGCATAGGTATTACCACTGGTGTATCAGGAAACACTAAAGTATTAGTAAACTCTGATAGGTTTTTGAGAACTAATGTTCCGTCATGAAATGCAAACCATATCATTAATATACCTATTATTTTCCCTAAATACTTGCCCATAACGATTTGAAGTATATCAAATAAATCTTTTCCCGGATATAAAGATAAAATTCTAGAAAACATAAGTAATAATATAATAGACCATGAAATAGCAATAATTATTGCAACCCAGGCATCTTGTTTTGCCTCATTTCCACTTCCTAATAAAAGAGAACTTCCAAGTATGAAAAATATTATTAATGTAGTTGCTTGTCTTTCGGAAATAGATTCATTCTTCATGTATACCCCCTAGATTGATTGCTTTAATTAAGAATATGTATTAATTTTAACCAATTTATATATATTCTATGCTTAAGCATACCCAATTAAGAAAATGCAGGTGCAATTTATCTATATTCATTAAATTTTGTAGTAAAAAGTAGTGATAGTTTTTAATAGTGTGGTAAAATTAGTAGAATGATGTTCACAGAGGAGTGGTAATTGTGGAAAGAAAAAAAAATATATCAATGCCAGTTATTAAAAGACTACCTAAATACCATAGATATTTGAGCGATCTTTTAATAAATGATGTGGAAACGATATCTTCAAAAGAATTGGGTGAGAAAATTGGTTTTACAGCAACTCAAATAAGACAAGATCTAAATTGTCTTGGAGATTTTGGACAACAGGGATTTGGTTATAAAGTTAAAGAATTATTTAATGAAATTAGTGAAATATTAGGGCTATCGAATGGATATAAGATGATAATTATAGGTGCAGGAAATATTGGACAAGCTATTGCTAATCATAATAAAGTTCACGGATTAGACTTTGAATTGGCTGGTATTTTTGATGTTAATCCAAAACTTATAGGATTAAAAATTCAAGATATTGAAGTAACAGACATAGATGAATTAGTAAGCTTTTTAAGAGCGACCCCAATGGATATAGGGGTAGTTTGTGTATCAAAGAATAATGCACAAGCAGTCGCTGATGTTATGGTGAAAAATGGAATTAAAGGTATATGGAATTTTGCACCTGTGGATTTAGAGCTACCAGAAGAAATAGTTTTGGAAAATGTCTATTTAATTGAAAGCTTATTAACGCTTAGTTGTTTAATGAATGATAGAACATAGTTATAGGTTTAGTTGGAAATAGGTTATCTATAGCATAGGAAAAATAAAATTTGTGGTAATAAAAGAAGAATTTAGAAAAAAACTTAAAATAATAATTTACATATTACAATATTTACCTTATAATATAAAGTAAGGTGATAAATTAATATAAAGGGGTGTTATATTAATATGCTAACTTTTATAGTTGTAGTAGGCGCATTAACAGCATGTGTTGTTTTTGCGGTGTGGGTATTATTAGAAATAGCTAATTTTTCATTAGTTAAACAAACTGAACTGCAAATAAAGCAAAGTGCAAAGAAAGAGATGAAATTTCTGGGATAGATCTCCATACAAAAAATTAATATGTATACATTGTAAAGCATCTAATTAATTAGGTGCTTTTTATGCGTATTATATAATTCAAGAGTAAATATATAATAAAGTAAGGCATAATAAATATTAAAGCATGGCATAATAAATATGTAAATGTTTAATTTTAGGGAGCAATGAAGAATGCGACATGCTCGTAAATGGGTATTTGAGAATAAATATATAAATAAAGGTGTGTGAAAAATGAATAAATTGGAAAAGTTAATAGATGCAGGATTTAAGGTAAGAATCCAGTCGAGTTCTAAATTTTGTTTAACTTTAGGGGATGAAATTCCATGCATGAGTTTTAATTCAGATACTATAGAGGAAGCTGTTGATGCAGCTTATGACTTTATGAAAGAACAGAAAAAAGCAGATAAAACTGAAACTGAAAATGAAAAAAAAGATTATAAAATTATAATTGATGTACCGAGGACACAAGAATTAGAAATTGATGAAGAAATGCTTAATGAAGAATTTAAGACGACGAACACAATTAGATTGTATTCATATGTTTGGGAACAGTTTAAAGATTTTACAGAAACATATAAAGAATATAAAAGTATGGATTTAGTTAGCATGGCACTCTTAGAATATATTGAGAAATACAAAGAATGATAGATAAGAAAATTGAAGATATTTTTATAGAAAACTTAAGTATTATGAATAAAAACTAACAAAAGGAACTTTGCGTGGAATAGATTTTATATCTACGTTGAGTGCCTTTTTGTGTTTACAAAGAATAAGTATTCTAAATATATACTAATAGTTTTCACTTGTTTATATATTGAATATATTTCTATTAATGTGATATACTTAAGTTATAGTTATAGGTGTGGAAAAAAACCAATTATTGCCACACAAAGATATAACACATATAATGTAATGAACAACAATAATTGACAAGACATTTTAGTATGATATACTATAAAAATGAGTTGTTTATTTAGGAGGAGATTTAATGGTTGCCTTTAAAAAAATGTGGGATGATGTGCTATTAATTTTATCAAATGAAGAATATTCTGACATAGATATTTTGGAAAAATTCAATTGTGGGTTTACTGTTAAAGAGAGTGAGAACTTAATTTTTATTACAAAAGATGATTTTGTGGATTTTTGGTGCAAGCTGTCGTACTATGATGAATTATCTTTAGATCAGATTTTACATGATGATAAGTTAAAACCAAAATATATTTATACTATTCTAAAAAAATTGCCTTATATAGGTGAAAGTTCTGGAATAATTAAGTTAATACAGTAGTATTGTTGAATGTTTTTATATAATGTTATATAATTTTATTAAGCTCATATTCTATGAATATGAGCTTAATTCGTATTAATCACATTCAAATAATTTTGTGTGAAAGAGGTATAAAAATGGAAATCACAGATGTACATTTGGAGGATTTGATATTTGCTTTAGATATAGGAACAAGATCTATTATAGGGACAGTTGGAATAATATCAGAAAAGAAATTCAAAGTTCTTTTTGAGAGTTATATTGAACATGAAGAAAGAGCAATGATTGATGGTCAAATTCATGATATTCAATTGGTAGCTAGTGGGGTATTAAAGGTAAAAAAAGAATTAGAGGGCAAATTAAAGATGTCATTAACTAAAGTAGCTATTGCAGCTGCTGGAAGGTTTTTAAGGACAACTGAAATTAAGTCTGAAATAGAAGTCGATATGGATAAAGAAATTGATAGGGAAGTGATTAGAAGTTTAGAGCTTACAGCAGTTAAGATGGCAGAGGATGAAGTGGCGAGGACCTCCCAGGGTAAGCTTTATTGCGTTGGATATAGTGTGAAGAACTATTATTTGAATGGATACATAATAATGAATTTAAATGCGCATAAAGGAGAAAAAATTGCAGTAGAAATAATTGCTACCTTCCTTCCACGTTCAGTGGTGGATAGCCTTTACGCTGTGATGAATAAGGCTGGGCTTGAGGTTATAAGTTTAACCCTGGAGCCAATTGCTGCCATGGAAGCTGCAGTACCTCAGAATTTGAGACTTCTAAATTTAGCCTTGGTAGATATTGGTGCGGGTACTTCTGATATTGCAATTAGTAGTAAGGACAGCATATGTGCATATGGTATGGTACCTATTGCAGGGGATGAGGTAACCGAATTAATAGCTCAAACCTATTTAGTTGATTTTAATACAGCTGAAAGAATTAAAAAAGAATGTTCGGGAAAAGATAAAATTAAGTATATAGATGTTTTAGGGTTTGAAAGCGAGCTAGAACCAGAGAAAGTGTTAAAAATAATTAATCCTGTGGTTATGAAGATTTCAGAAGAGATTGGAAACCGAATAATCGATTTAAATGGAGGGAAAGCTCCGAATGCAGTATTTCTTGTAGGTGGGGGAGCACATACGCCTTTTGTTAAAGAAAATATTGCTAAACTTTTAAACCTACCAGCGAACAGAGTTGCAATTAAAAACAGAGAATCAGTAGTTGACTGCATATGTGATAGTGGACTTGGAAGTATTGGTGTTACAGTTTTAGGTATAGCATTAATATCAATAAAGAGATTAGGACATGATTTTGTTGATGTAACTATAAATGACAAGATTATAAGTCTATTTAATTCGCATAAACATACAGTTATGGATGTAATGGTCCAAGAAGGTATAAACCCAAAAATATTAATTGGCAAGAACGGTCGTAATATCAGATTTACTGTTGATGGAATAAAACGAGTGGCATTTGGAACCTTAGCTAAGGGGGCAGAAATAAAGATAAATACATTGCCCTGCAATATTGATTCAGAGGTAGTTGAGGGAGATGTTATTGAAGTTATTTTTTGCAATGATGGAAAAGATGCTGAGCCTAAAATTATAGATTATGTAAAGAATATACAAGCAGTAAGTTTTTATTTTGAAGATGTAATTCATAATATTGAGCCGATTCTTTTCATTAATGGTGAGAGAACAGTAATAAACGCTGAAATAAAAGAGAATGATGAGGTGCTTATAGAATTTCCTGCTACAATAGGAGAATACGCAAAGTATTTTGATGACAAATCTTGCGGCTCCATTTTTACCATTAATAATAAGCAATTAACGGAGGATTACGTTATAAAAGAAGGTGACAGGATATATGAAAAAATTGTACTTGTGGAAAATTCTAAGATAGATAAAGAAGAATATAGGGAAGTAAATAATACATCACAAAGCAAATTAGACATACTTAATAATGGGCGTATTCAAATAAAAGATAATGAAAATAAATCAGATAAAGAGGCGCAAGAGGTAAAGGTTGAAGTTAATAAAAAAACTATAATACTCAAAAATAAAGATAAATATATATTTATAGATATATTTGAGTATGTGGAATTTGATTTGTCCATTTCAAAAGGAAACTTAATTCTGACGCTCAATGGTATCAAAGCTAATTACCATCAGCCATTAAATCAAGGTGATGTAATTGAAATATATTGGGAAAAATAGTGTTAGAGCATATGGTACATAAATGTGATATCAATTCAGTGATTGATTGGTATAAAAGTTAGTTATTTCTAAAATGTATTATAAGTAAAGAGGAAGGTGTATATATTGAATTTTTATGATATGGCGAAAAATATTGAGCGTGAGTTAATAGAAATAAGGCGCGACATACACGAAAATCCGGAATTGGGGTTTGATTTATTTAGAACTTCCCAAAAGGTAAAAGATTTTTTGACAAAGGAAGGTATTGAGTTTTATGAGGTCGCACAAACGGGAATTTGTGCTATCATTAGAGGATGCGGTATAAAAACCATTGCTTTAAGAGCTGATATGGATGCACTTCCTCTGCAAGATAAGAAAATATGCGATTATGCCTCTAAAATTAATGGTAAAATGCATGCTTGTGGACATGATGCTCATATTACTATACTTTTAGGTGTTGCTAAAATATTAAATGGCATGAGAGATAAGCTTCAAGGAAATGTTAAATTATTTTTTGAACCAGCAGAAGAAACTACTGGTGGTGCACCTTTAATGATTAAAGAAGGGGTACTAGAGAATCCTTATGTGGATGCCATTATGGGGCTTCATGTTGAAGAATGGTTAGAGTCAGGAACCGTTGGTTTAAAAAGAGGTGTTGCTTATGCAGCATCAAATCCATTTACTATAAAAATAATAGGTAAAGGAGGTCATGGTGCAAGCCCACATATGACAATTGATCCTATTGTAATAGCTAGTAATGTTATTATGTCACTTCAAAGCATTGTAAGTCGCGAAATCCCACCTACAGATCCTGCAGTTATAACTATAGGTTCAATACATGGAGGAACAGCTCAAAATATAATACCAGAAGACGTTACTATATCAGGCATTATTAGAACTATGAAAAGTGAACATAGGCAATACATAAAGACCAGATTAGTTGAGGTAGTTGAAGGAATAGTTTCTTCTATGAGAGGAAAATGTGAAATAGATATTGAGGAAAGTTATCCTTGTCTTTATAATAATGATGGACTCGCAGAGATGTTTGAGAATAAAGCAAGTGATTTAATCGGAGAGGATAATGTTTGTAAATTAGATCAGCCCACTATGGGGGTAGAAAGTTTTGCTTATTTTTCTATGGAAAGACCCGCACTTTTTTATTTTTTAGGAAGCGGGAATAAGGAAAAGGGTATAATAAATCCAGCACATGGGAGTTTATTTGATATAGATGAGAGCTGTTTATCTATAGGTGTAGCTATGCAATGTAATTTAGCTTATGAATTTTTATTGAATTCATAGCACATATTAGTATATAATTGATGCTTGATGAATTTTTCTAAAGGGTAGAGTAATTTACTATATAATAAATTAGATTATATATGGAAGACGTCAATAGATGAAAGAGAATTAGGAGGATATGAATGAGGATAGAAATTGGAGCAAATGAAGCGGGACAAAGAACAGATAAATTCATGAGAAAAGTACTTGGGGATGTACCTTTAAGTAAAATATATAAAGCTTTCAGAAAAGGTGATATTAGGGTTAATGGTAGCAAAATTAAGGAAAAACATTCTTTAGTACAAGGTGATATCGTTGAAACAAAATATATCACAAGTGAGTTTAAAAAAGAAGAGTTTAAAAGAATTGACAACAAGTTAAAAATAACATTTGAGGATTCTAATATACTAATGGTTGAAAAATGGCCAGGAGTTTTAGTTCATGCGGACCAAAAAGATGGCGAACCTACTTTAACAGACTATGTACTTTCTTATTTGTTTGACAAGGGAGATTACAGACCAGAGAGTGAAATAACATTTACACCAGCACCTTGTAATAGATTAGACAGGAACACGTCAGGTATTGTAATGTTTGGCAAAAATTTTAAGTCTCTTAAACTTTTAAATGAAATGATAAGAGAAAGAAATGTCGAAAAATATTATATGGCTTTAGTTACAGGAAGAATTAAAGATGGAGTTTATGAGGGATATATATATAAAAATGAGGATGCAAACATATCACAAGTATATAATGTTCCAATGCCTAATACAAAAAGAATAGCAATGGAAGTTAAAAATATAGAAAGCTGTGGCACATTTTCTTTAATAGATATTAACCTTTTAACAGGAAGAAGCCATCAGCTTAGAGCTCATTTAAGCCAGCTTGGTAATCCTATTGTCGGTGATCCCAAATATGGGGATAAAAAAATGAATAGCTTTTTTAATAACAAATATGGTTTAAATTATCAATTTTTATATGCTTATAAGGCAATGTTTAAAAACTGTCCAGAAGATTTATATTACATGGAGAATAAAACTATCGCAGAGAGTTTACCACCAGTATTAAAAAAGATTAAAAGGGACGTATTTAAATTTTAGAAAGAAAGTATCATAATTTAATAAATGGGGTGAACTGCAATATAAAAATAGAATTTCAGGAGAAGTTTAAACTTCCTTTTGAAGTCGTTAATATTGTAGCACCAAAGGTGATAATGAATGAGTGAACAAGCTGATTTAAAAAAACAATCTACCACAAAAGGGTTTGCCATATTATCTGCGGCAGGATTTATAGTTAAGATTTTATCATTACTTTATATACCTTTTTTAGGCAAAATACTAGGCGAGGATGGGTTAGGCGTATATTATTCAGCATATAATATATTTATATATGTATATATATTAACTAATGCTGGTATTCCCGTTGCTATTTCAAAGATGGTATCAGAACTAATAGCACTTGGAAATTATAAGGATGCTGTAAGAACTTTTAAAATTGCTAGATTTTTACTTCTTATATTAGGGGTAGTTATGTCAATTTTAATGCTGATCTTTGTAGTACCTATAGCTAATGTAACAGAGAGTGCTACTGCTAAATTAGCTATTATGGCACTTGCTCCAACTATTTTGTTATCTTCTGTATTATCTGCTTATAGAGGTTATTTTCAAGGAAGAGGCAATATGACACCTACTGCGGTATCACA
>Ga0209125_1000688_pt1 | contig 40297 bp, 38 predicted proteins | sample BarGraIncub1131A_FD_184503 | JGI IMG/M metagenome (GOLD analysis project Ga0209125, IMG submission 184503) | Arctic peat soil microbial communities from Barrow, Alaska - Barrow Graham LP Incubations 11-31A (SPAdes) (version 2) | ecosystem: Environmental > Terrestrial > Soil > Wetlands > Peat... | reverse complement strand
GGGTGAAGGTCTTCGCGCAACTGGCGCATTTGAAGTGGTGGCTGCAGGAGGGACTGCACGTGGTGCCCTGCTGACGGCAGCGCACCTCGATCAGCAGGTAGCCACCAGGCCGCAGGTTCGCCACCACGTTGTCCAGGTAGCGACGCTGCTCGGCGTCCTCCATGATGATGTTGAAAACATAGGTGGAGAGCACCAGGTCGACCCCAAGCCGGCTTTGCTCCAGTTCCCCGACATTCATGAGGCCCGCCAACTGCCTGGCGGCGGGTCGAACCCGCTGGATTTCCACCTGCTCGGGAAGGTCGGCCGCGTAGACCGTGAACCCGTGCTCTGCCAGGTAGAGCGCATTGCGCAGGGTGCCGGAGCCGTAATCGAGCACGGTGTCGGCCTGACTCTGCCTGAAGAATCCGGCGTAACGGGTGATGCTTGCGGCCGCCTTTGTCATCTGCCCCCTCCCTTAGCCAAAAATAAAGGCCAGGGCGTCTCCCTAAAGACTGAAACCCTGGCCTCCAGCTTCCTGGTCAACCGTATCCTGGATGAGTAATCCTGAAACTGACGCGCCTCCGGCAAGGGATCAAATACCGCTGCCATCGAACTGTTCGCCCTTGCTGAGCCTGAATTTCTCATTCCTTTCGATCTGAATGATTTTGCCATCCTGGACCACCAGGGTCACGGTACCGAAGCGAATGGTGCGTAGCGCATCGCGCAGGGCACGTTCCACGTCCCCGTTCAGCTTGCTCCCCAAGAGGCTGTTGTTTTCGGCCATGGTCCACCTCCCAGATTCCTAAGTCCGCAAGTTTCCGGCGATAAGCTCGGCATGAATGGTGCTGTGGCGCCTTCTGGCTTTATCATCTCCCGCCCGCGTATATCTGATCGAAGGTCCCACCGTCCTCGAAGTGGGTCTTCTGCGCCTTCCTCCAGCCGCCGAAAGTGCCGTCGATGGTCACTAGTTTCACCTTGGGGAACTGCCTGGCATACCTGGCGGCGACCTTTTTGTCCCTGGGACGGTAAAAGTTCTTCGCCGCGATTTCCTGACCTTCCGGTGAGTAAAGGTACTTCAGATACGCCTCGGCGACCTTGCGGGTCCCTTTGCGGTCCACGACCTTGTCCACCAGGGTGACCGGTGGTTCCGCCAGGATGCTGAGTGAGGGGACCACGATCTCGAACTTGCCCTTGCCCAGTTCGTTCACCGCCAGGAAGGCCTCGTTCTCCCAGGCTAGCAGCACATCCCCCTGGCCGCGCTGCACGAAGGTCGTGGTGGAACCGCGAGCGCCGGAATCAAGAACCGGCACGTTCTTGAACAGCCTGGCGACGAAGGCCTTGGCCGTGGCATCGCTCCCACCCTTCTGCTTCAAGGCGTAGGCCCAGGCGGCCAGGTAGTTCCAGCGAGCCCCCCCGGAGGTCTTCGGGTTCGGGGTGATCACCGCCACCCCCGGACGGACCAGGTCATTCCAGTCCCTGATCTTTTTCGGGTTCCCTTTCCTGACCAGAAATACGATGGTCGAAGTGTAGGGAGTGCTGTTATTGGGGAGCCTTTTCTGCCAGTTCTCCGGAATCAGCTTGGCCTTGTCGTGGAGCGCGTCTATGTCGTAGGCAAGTGCCAGGGTCACCACGTCCGCGTCCAGGCCGTCGATCACGGCGCGAGCCTGCTTGCCGGATCCGCCATGGGACTGCTTGAAGCTGACATCCTGTGAGGTCTGCTGATGCCACTTTTTGGCAAAGGCCTTGTTGAAGTCCTGATAGAGTTCGCGGGTCGGGTCATAGGAAACGTTCAGGATCTCCTGCTGGGCAAAGGAGTTCAGTGGCAGGACGGCACCGATCAGTGCGAACAGGGCTGCGGAAACAAGCTTTTTTTTCAACATGACTACCTCCATTAATTTTTCTATCCATCGGTTTAGTAGACTAGAGGGGCAAATTTTTTTCGCTAGGTCAGATACAGAAATTCAGGATTCCCTTCTGGGTCTCCTCGGCGTTATCGATCTTCTCCAGCACATCGGCGAGGGTGGTGCCGTCCAGTATCTTGGCCATGGCGTCGCGCACATCCTTCATCACCACCCTGATGCCGCAGGTAAGCTCGTTTTCGCACTCGGTGCACTTGGCGTACGAGGTTTCGCTGACGCAGGGAACCGGCGCCAGCGGGCCTTCCATGATCCGGATCGCCTGCCCGAAGGTGATGGTTTTCGGGTGTCGCCCCAGAAAATAACCGCCCCCCTTCCCTTTCTTGCTCTGCAGGATGCCGTTATTCTTCAGGGCTAGCAGTATCGCTTCGAGGAATTTCTTCGGGATGCTCTCATCCCGCGCCAGATCGGCGATGAGGATCGGCCCCTGCTCGTAGCGCCGCGCCAGATATATGAGGGCTTTCAGCCCGTATTTGGTTTTCTTCGATATCATATTTTTATCCCATCAAGCTAGTAGACTTTCTTTTACAGGCCGTCACGATTTTTGTCAAGAATTATTTCGAACAGGTGACGGAATGATCTTGCTCCGGCCTGGCGCCCCGGCCTTCCCTCTGCGGCCGGTGTGCCCACAGGCAAGGCAGTCCTTACAGAATTAATTCGCGATCGTTCTTGCATTCATGATTAGAGTTATATAATTTTCTGGCAGCCTTGCCCGCCCGTTACTTTCGCCGTACAGCTCGGTCAATAGCGGGAAACTTATTCCGAGGAGGTTTTATGCCCCACAGCACACCTGGAAAGGAAGAGAATCTGACTAAAATTGACGAGTGCCGGACTCAACATATCAATGCGGAGTTTTCCAGTTGTCTCGCTGGGCCAAAAAGGTACCGCTGCAATCACGCCTTCCTTTTTGGCGACGACTATCTCTGCACCCACCCAAACCATCGTGAGTTCCTTGAATAAGGTCTTACCTCCGACGGAACCGAGTAGGCTCGAAGTTTAAAAATTCAAGTACTGGGGTATCTGGTTTACTCAAGTGGCCGCTACATGTTGTGGTCACGATTCTAGGTCATCGAAATCTTCTTCGTCTGTAACCGGAATTGCAGCTATGAGATCGCTTCCAATCACGGGATCTACCATCATAGCATTCTGGACAAGACGGTAAAAAAGTTTGCCACGACTACGTGATGTCCGACGATTGAACCGAAAAGTAAACTCATCCAAGTAGTATTCTAGGTGAGTAGGTTTAATTGCCCCTTGGTAAGTCCCAAGCATCCATCGTTTTAGAAGAGAGGCCACCAGATGAGGCAATATCATTTCCTTGGGACTCAATATTTGCCGCTTATATCCGAGCTTTGGAAGAGTCTCATACCCCAGCCAGTCGTCAGTGTTGATGATACTGCCTGGCATGATCATTGCCATTGTGAAACCTCCGAGGCTTTCTGCGGAGGCATCACGAATATGCTGGAGTCGGATACGCCCAATCCCTTTAGGGCTTTTGTCCTCCACCGCGATTGCTACCAAAGCTTTGCCTTCAGCCCCTCGTCCACGCTTCCCGGACTTTTTGCCACCAACGTATGTTTCATCAACCTGGATGCATCCAGAAAGTTGGTCTCTATCAGGACGAACCATTGCCCGACGCAGTTTATGCAACCACTGCCACGCAGTTTCATAGCACCCGAAACCAAGGACGCGCTGAAGCCCCAAAGCATTAGTCCCATACTTTTGACTGGTAATGTACCACATTGCCCTGAACCACAGACTTAGTGGCTTGTGGGTACCGTGAAATATAGTCCCGGCAGTAAGGGACGTTTGAGAACAACACTGTTTACAATGCCATAGGCCACGACTGGTCTGCCAAGAATCAATACTCCCACAACGTTGGCATACAAAACCCACAGGCCAGCGTATTTCAGTAAGGTAATCGAGGCATTCCGCTTCGGTTTGGAAGCGAGTTTCAAATTCTTCTAGCGATCTCGGGTAGTCTTCCATGACTCCAGATACTACATCTAGTGGTCACTTGAGTCAACCAGATACCCCAGTTTCAAGTATTCACCCAATTGCCCGATAACTATTAAAGCGCCGTCTATTTGACTGTAACGGCGCAGGCATGTCCGCGGATTGGGAGGAAGGATCAATGAGTGTAGTTGTGCGTTACGATGAAGACAGCTTCAACCTGGTTAACCGAACCCACCCTGGCCGCCTGGCCGGCACAAATCGGGAACCTGCCTGTCGCGTCCCCTCGTGGGGAACGCCGCTGTCGGAGGAAGCCTCCATGAGGGGACGCTCCGTCTCGCATACAGGTCGTTATGGCGAAAAGCTCCAGCAGTAAGACAAAACGCAGGTCCCGAATGCGGTCTCGTCGATCTCCAGAGGTTGCACCAACACACCAGCGGCAAGATTCCTCCAGGTTCATCCAGTCAAAGGGGCGGTTCGCAACTGGGAGAATCGGCCTACCCGGATAACGACCACGTCCTGCTCGCGCACCGTCAAGACCCCGAGCCGAAATCTGCTCCTCCCTTCCTTTCCCGACTCGCCTCCCTGGCGCTTATTTAAATAAGAACATCATTTTAAATATGATTTTATTTTCCACACCCACCTACCCTTACAAATCAATAGCATCCGTTCCTATACCGATATCACTACACAATTTCCATTGACAAAAAAATGCTTTTGTTTTATTTGACAGCATGCTCGTTTCAAACAACTATCTCGATTCATGCGCCGCGAACCTTGAAAACCGTGAGCATTCCCACGGAAAAAAGGCGACCTCGCCACTGAGGATCCTCACTGTCTGCGACACTGGATCATTCGACAGCTACCTGGGTGAGCTGCTGACGGCCAAGGGTCACACCGTGACATCCTCGGCGCCGGGGGGTGGGGAAATATTCCGAGCCATCCGCCTTAACAGGCCTGATCTGATCATCGTCGAGGTCGAGGCGGCCGGGATTGACGGGTTGGCCTCGGAACAGCGCCTGCATACCCCCGAGGGTCCCCGAAGGATTCCGGTCATCGTTATTTCGGATCGTCTCAATCTTGAGACGGAGCTGCCGCACCTTTTCGATTTCATAGCGAAACCGCTCGATCTCAACCGGCTCCTCGCCGACATCGCCGACATCGCCACGCGACCCTCACTAACCGGGCCCCGCCCGGCCCTGAGCGACCGGCACTACCTGGAATTCGCCAGTCATATCCTTTCGCGAACCGGCCTCCATTTCGAATCGCGTAACCGCTCCTCCCTGGACCGCGGGCTCTGGCAGCGGATGTCGGTACTGCGCATCGCCAGTTACGCCGAATACCTCGAATTCCTGAAAACCCACGGGGAGGACCGGCACGAGATCCAGAAACTGCGGCAATTCCTGACGGTTGGCGAGACCTACTTCTTCCGCTACCAGCCCCACTTCGACGCGCTCGGGGAGCGACTGTCGACCCTGGCCGCCCAACCGTCGCAGAGCATCCGCATCTGGTCAGCCGGATGTTCCACCGGCGAGGAGCCCTATTCCATCGCCATCAGCATCATGGAAGCCCTCCCCGACTGGCGCAGCCGCGACATCAAGATCCTGGCGACGGATATCAACAACCAGTCGATCAAAAGGGCGCGCGACGGGGTGTTCCCGCCCTGGTCCATGAGAAGGACGGACCGGCGCTACCAGGAGCGCTACTTCGACCGGGTCGGACAGAGTTTCCTCATCAAGGACGAGGTGAAGCGGCTGGTGGAGTTCTCCCACCTGAATCTTTGCTGCGATGGCTTCGGCGCCGCCCGCCCGGAGCTTAGGGACCTGGACGCCATTTTTTGCCGCAATGTCATGATCTATTTCACCCCCGAGGCAGCCACCCGCCTGGTGGAAAATTTCACCGCGTCGCTCAAGACGTCGGGGCAGCTGTTCCTAGGGCACGCGGAAACAGTGCTGCGGCGCTCTCCGGAGCTGGAAATCCGGCGTCGGGAAAACGCCTTCTTCTACTGCAAGGTTGCCCCGGACCGGGACGACACCGCCCCCGCCCGGCCGTCTCAGGCGCCGCTTCCCCCGGCGCTCCCCTCCCCCGCGGACCCGGAGGCGACACCGGCGCTGAGGCTTGCGCGGGCGCGGCACTTTTTCGACGCGGAGGAATTCAACGCGGCCGAGGAACTGCTGGAGGCGCTCCTTCAGGCGTCTCCCGAGGAAACCGGGGCACTGGTTCTGAAGGGGTTTCTCCTGGCCGGCAGGGGTCGCCTGCAGGAAGCGCTCGAACTCTGCCGCCAGGCTCTCGGACTGAACGATCTCCTCGCCGAGGCCTACTTTCTCAGCGGTATCGTGCTCGATGCGAGCGACCAGCCGGAACAGGCCGCGAAGGAATACCGCAAGGCGCTCCTTTTGGACCACGACTTCATCATGCCGCGCTACCACCTGGGAAAACTCCACTTGAGGCTTGGCAGGGGGCTCGAGGCGGCGCGTGAGATCAGGAACAGCATACGGATCCTAGCCAGGCGCCTCGACGACGGGACCGTCCCCTATTCCGGGGGGCTCACCCGGGTTGTCTGCATGGTTCAGCTGCAACAGGCGCTGTCGCAGGTCGCCTGAACGTGCGCGCTACGGGACGCCTGAAATGGACCCTGAGAGAAGGAGCGAAAAAGCAATGACCATTCCCGCCGACGCAGGGTACGACATCCGCAGCATTCTGAGCGAGATGCGTGACGAGTACTGGCAAGGTCTCGCCGAGGAGGAAGAGGAGGCGCGGGAACTCCTGGAATGCCTGATCTTCACCCTCGGTGGAGAGCAGTACGCCTTCGAAACCCGGTACGCCTCCGAGGTGATCCGCGTGCCGAAACTGGTCCGGGTGCCCGCGGTCCAGGAGATCATCGTCGGCATCTTCAACCTGCGCGGCGAGATTACCGCGGCGATGGACATCCGCCCCCTGCTGGGCCTGCCTCAACCGGAGTTTTCCGGCTCCGGAAGGATCCTCGTGGTGAGGTCGGACAGCTTCGCCACCGGCATCGTCGCCGAGGCGGCCCTCGGGGTGCAGGGACTCTCCTTGGATAGTTTCGAGCCGGCGGTCACCGGGTCCGCCGCTGGTCGCCGGTTCGTCAGGGGGCATTTCAGCCGGGAAAGCGGACTCATCAACCTGCTGGACCTGGAGGCGCTGCTCGCCTCGCAGGAAATCCTGGTGGGAGAACCGTAAGCCGGACCGACAGCCAAACTCAACGACCATACAACTCAATTGATTCAACCAGTAGCTCGAGGCCCCACATGTCGAAGAAACTCTCGGTGAAGATTGTCTGCGTCCTGATCATGGTGATGATCGTCATCATGACCGCTTTTTCAATTTATTTCGTCAGCTCCCGTAGCGCCAGCATGGAGAATGAACTGCTCTCCAAGGGGAGGATCCTGGCCCAGACCGGTGCCAAGTCGATGGAGCGGATCCTCGCGGAAGCCCTGGCGAGCGGTCGGTTGACCCCGGATCAGCTCTTCGACGAGCGCTACCAACCGATCCCCGGGACTGATCCGCAAAAGTACCACAGCCAGTTCGACCGGTTCACCGACGGCGCGGTCCAGCCCCTGGAGGACGAGTTCCTCAAGGACGACCAGGTGGTCTTTGCCGCGCTGGTGGACCGAAACGGCTACCTGCCGACCCACAACACCAAATATTCCGCACCTCTCAGCGGCGACAAGGAGAAGGACAAGGTCGGTAACCGCTCCAAGCTCATGTTCAACGACGAGGTGGGGCTCGCCGCGGCGCGTAACCGCCAGCCGTTCCTGAAGCAGGTCTACCACCGCAACACGGGAGAGAACATGTGGGACCTCTCCGCCCCCGTGTTCGTCGACGGCAAGAAGTGGGGAAGCTTCCGCATCGGTTTTTCCATGCAGAGGACTGAGCAGAAAACGGCCCAGCTCAGAAACCAGATCGTCGTCTCCATGGCTCTCATGCTGATCATCTCCAGCGCCACCATGACTCTCGTGGTGAGCCGCGCCGTCCGGCCCCTGCTGAAACTCACCGAGGCTGCCCACAGGATCAGCGGAGGAAACCTCGACGAAACCATTCCCGTGGAGAGTAACGACGAGATAGGGGCCCTGGCCGAGGCGTTCAACCTCATGACCACGGTCATCGTACGGGACCTGAAGGAGGAGATCGGCAGGAGCAGCCGCCTGGTAGGATCGGTGAAGGAGGCTGTGATCCAGCTCTCCAGCGCGTCCAGCGAAATGATGGCGATCAGCGCCCAGCAGGCCTCCGGCGCCACCCAGCAGGCGAGCGCCGTCCAGGAGGTCACCACCACCTCCGAGGAGATCGCCATAACAGCGAAGATGATCACGGCCAACGCCAGGTCGGTGGAGGAGGTGGCCGAGGACACCAGCCGTAACTGCGGCGACGGCAGGGGGGACGTGGCGAACGCCATCGAGGGGATGGGCCAGGTGCGCAGCCAGGTGCAGAGCATCGCGAAAAGCATGCTGCAACTGGGCGACAACTCCCAGAAGATAGGTGGAATCGTCGAGATCATCGATGAAATCAGCGACCAGACCAACCTCCTGGCGCTCAACGCGGCGATCGAGGCGGCCGGGGCCGGAGAGGCGGGCAAGCGCTTCGCCGTCGTCGCCCAAGAGGTGAAGCGGCTCGCGGACCGGACCGTGGAGGCGACCAGACAGATCAAGGGGCTGATCGGCGAGATACAGCGGGCGACCAACAACACCATCATGGTGACCGAGGAGGGAACCAAGGCGGTGGACTCTGCCTCCAGCCTGGTGGACAAGGTCCAGCTCTCCTTTTCCAGCATCATGGGATCGGTGCAGGAGACCTCCCGGACGGCGAAGGAGATCACCCTCTCCACCCAGCAGCAGACCTCCGCCTGTGAACAGATGGCCGAAACCATGTCCGAGGTGCGCGACGTGGCGCAGCAGGTCGCCCTCTCCGCCAACGAGACGGAGAGGGCCATCGCCGAGATCCTGGAGCTCGCAGCGCGTCTCAGGGACATCACCGAAAAAGAGGCCTGAAGCGGTGTCCAAATACCTTCAAATATTCTGTCGCGAGGCCGAAGAGCATCTCGCCTCGCTGCAGAGCGGGCTCCTGGTGCTGGAGCGAAACCCGTCCCGCGCCGATCTGCTGCACGAACTGCTCAGAAATGCCCACACCTTGAAGGGCTCGGCCCGCATGGTCGGCCTCTCGGACATAAGCGCCATCACCCACGTCATGGAGGAACAGCTTCAGGGGATGGAAGCAGGAAGCCGTACGGTCGATGCCGCCGGGATCGACCTCCTGCTGAAGGGAACCGACGCGGTCGCCCTGATAACGGCCGCCCTTTCCAGGGGGGAGGCACCGGGGCTTGACGTGGAACGCTTCGTGGCCCAATACGAACGGGGCGAGCTGGGACAGGTGACGCTGGACCATGCGCCGGAAACCCCGCCCGAGCAGCTGAGCGACACGGTCCGGGCCAGCGTGAAGACCCTGGACGCCATGGTTAACCTGGTCGGGGAGATGATCATCAACCGCAAGCGCCTGGAAGCCAAGCTGTCAACTCTGAAGGAAATCGCCCAGGCCATGGATCCCGGCGCGGCGGCACCCCTCATGGATTTCCGGCGCGAGCTCGAGGAGGATGTCCTTTACCTGGACTACCTGATCGCCGAGTTGCAGGGGAAGACAATGGGGCTCAGGATGCTCCCGCTCAAGAGCATCTCCGAGGGGTTCGACAGGCTGGTGCGCGATCTCTCCCAGAAGCTCGGCAAGGAGGTGAGGCTGGAGCTGATCGGGACATCCATCGAGATGGACCGGGTACTCCTGGAGGGGCTGAAGCCGATGCTGATCCATCTGCTGACCAACGCCGTCTGCCACGGCATCGAGGCCCCAAAGGAGCGGAGCGCGGCCGGGAAGAGCCGGGAGGGGGTGATCCGGATCACGGCGCGCCACGAGGGGGAGAGCGTGGTGCTGGAGATCCGGGACGACGGCGGGGGGATGGACCCGGCGCGCATCAAGGCGACCGCCCTGGCCCGCGGGGTGATCGACAGCCGCGAGGCGCTGGAACTCCGGGACGAGGACGCCCTCTACCTGACGCTGAGACCCGGCTTCTCCACCGCCGAGACCGTGACGGAGGTCTCGGGACGGGGTGTCGGCATGGACGTGGTCCGGAAGAACATGGACCGGGTCAAGGGGAACCTCACCCTAAAAAGCGAGCTGGGGAGCTTTTGCGAGATCGTGCTGCGGCTCCCGCTCACCCTCTCGGTGCTCGGAGCGCTGATCGTGCAGAGCGGCGCGGAGACCTTCGCGGTTCCGCTTGGTCACGTGCAGGAGATCCTCAAGATACGCGACCCGGACATCACGACACTGGGTGGCAGGGAGGTGATCAAGGTGCGCGGCGCGACCACCCCGCTGCTCTCCCTGGCGCGACTGCTCGGGCTGCCCGAGCGGCAGGGTCGCGAGCAGCCGTCCAAGATTTCGGTTCTGGTCCTAAAGCTTTGCGACCAGCGCATCGCCTGCACGGTGGACGCGCATCTCGGCAATACCGAGGTGGTGGTCAAGGGACTCGGCGGGCAGTTCAAGAACGTGAAATTCCTCTTCGGCGCGACCATCCTCGGGGACGGCAACCCGGCGCTGATCCTGAACGTGCCCGACCTGTTCGCCGCGAGCGCCGACTCCGGGCAGCCGAGCCTGCGCCGGGCCCGGGGCGAGGAGAGCGCCGCGAACAGCCGTGGGCGGGTCCTCGTGGTGGACGACTCCATAACCACCCGGACCATGGAGAGAAGCATCCTGGTCACCCACGGCTACCGCGTGGAAACCGCCGTTTCCGGCGAGGACGCGCTGGACCAGGCGCTCGCCGGCCGGTTCGACCTGGTCATTTCGGACGTGGAGATGCCGGGGATCAACGGTTTCCAGCTGACCAGGAATCTGCGCGCGCTCGAGGCATACCGCGCTACGCCGATCATCGTCGTTTCGTCGCTTTCGCGTGACGAGGACAAGCGACAGGCGCTGGAGGCTGGCGCCCAGGCCTACATCATGAAAGGCGCCTTCGACCAGGGGTTGCTCCTGGAAACGGTGGAGATGTTGATAGGGTGAACAAATGGCGCACCATCCGGCCCATGCCGGGCCGGTCGCGTCTGGAGCTACCAAAGACCGGGGCACGAAGGCGGTTCTCATGACCATCAACATTCTGCTCGCCGATGACTCCAGCCTGGTACGGCAGCTTATCGGCGACATACTTCACGCCAGTTGCGACATCAGGGTGATCGGTTGCGCCTGCAACGGGCGCGACGCCGTGGACATGACGCTCGCGCTCAGGCCGGACCTGGTGATCATGGACCTCCTCATGCCGGTGCTGGACGGGATCGGGGCCATCGAGGAGATCATGGCGTGCTCCCCTACCCCGGTGCTGGTGCTCTCCGCGGCGGCCGAGGCGACGGAGGTGGACCGCGCCTTCAACGCCATCAAGCGCGGGGCGCTCGACGTCATGGAAAAACCGGCCCTTGACTCAACCTGGGCGCTGGACGACTTCGCCCGCCGCCTCCTGGAGAAGGTGAGACTGCTCTCTGGCATAAGGGTGATCAGACATCCGCGCTGGAAGCCGAGGGACGAGTCGGCACTTCCGTCGGGTCCCAAGGGCCTGTCCCCGAACCTACTCGCCATCGGCGCCTCGACGGGGGGACCCAAGGCCGTCATGAGCTTGTTGAAGAGCCTACCCGCCGACTTCAACGCCACGGTCTTCATCGTTCAACACATAGCCGAGGGATTTACCGAGGGGTTTGCCAGCTGGCTAAACCGAGAATGCGCCCTACCGGTCCGACTGGCCGTGGACGCCGCCAGGTACGGCCCAGGTGAGGCGCTGGTGGCTCCCAACGGCAGTCACCTGACGGTGTCCGACGGCAGGACCAGGCTCACCCGCGGCGCGCCGGTCAACTGCTGCCGCCCGTCCATCGACGTCTTCTTCGATTCCCTGGCGCGAGGGTCGTGCGCCCAGGTGGTGAGCCTGCTTTTGAGCGGCATGGGAAAGGACGGCGCCCAGGGGCTGTTACGCATCAGGGAACGCGGCGGAAGAACCCTGGTGCAGGACGAATCGAGCTGCGCGGTTTTCGGCATGCCGAAGGCGGCCATACATCTGCGGGCAGCGGACGAGGTGCTCTCCATCGACAGCATGCCCGCCGCTATATCGAGACTGTTCGCAGTCCCCTGATCGCAACCAGGCAGGCAAGGAACCTGGGGACCACGGCAACCGGCGCTGCCCCGAGCAGACAACCAAAAGGAGTCACACTATTGCATAAAAACATTCTTATAATCGACGACAGCGAACTGGTACTGGCAATGGCGAAGGACGCCCTTGAAGAGACGGGGTACACGGTACAGACAGCCACCAACGGCATAGAGGCGAACAGGTTCATATTTTCCAGGGACAGGCCCAACCTGATCATCATGGATATCATGATGCCGATGCTGGACGGTAACAAAAAGGCCAAGATTCTAAAAGAGAACGAGATGAGCAGGGATATTCCCATCCTCCTGCTCTCATCCAAGGGCGACGAGGAGATGCGGCGCCTGACCGCGGAGGCAGGCGCCGACGGATATATCCTGAAACCGTTCTCACCAATAGAGATAACCGGCAAGGTGAGAAAGTGTCTTGCCGGATTGAAGAAAACCGGGAACTAGCCCAGCTAACACGCAGCCCCCCACCTGGCCGGCAGGCGATGATCGGATCGCCTGCCGGAGTACTGCCCCCCCCGATGTCTAGCGCCGAAACCCGTCAAAGAGGCGCCCAAACCTGCATCCCCGCAGTCATAAGCGACCCTCCCCAGTCCCGGTAGCAACCTCGCACCGCCTTGCGCATCCCATTCTCAAGTAACAGGGTACCCTTCCACTGCAGCTCGGCCGACTCCACGGCGGAGCCGACTGTAAAATAATGAACTGTCCATTTTTTTACAGTCGGCGGTTATCTCACTGATATCACGCCAGTTATTCACGACTACCGGTCCAAGAGCGTAAAAATATTCACACCCCCGGGATCCGGACTCGATGGGTGCCATCAGGCAACCCGCCGGAATTCAACAGCTTTTAAATGAAGAGTTTTGGCATGATTATTGGAGTATACCTGTGTCGATTAACGATAATACAACGCATCAGGGGAATATCATGGACAACCAGTATCGGATCGTGAATCAGTGTCTGCAGCTGCTCAAACAAAGCGACTTGCCGACCATCAAGAAACTGCGCGTGGAGATACAGCTCATTCAGATGAAAAGGCTACTGCTCAACGATGGCATATCCAAAGAGGTGAGAAACGGGTCCTGCGGAGATGATGTATTCGTGGGACTGCTCTGCGAGATGCAGAAAATTTGCGACGGCAACGCAGATGGGGAGGTATTGGCCGAGCTCATGGACCGCATGGCCGGCATGCTGAGCGTCCTTGGATCAGAAACCAGCCTCTAAACGGGACCGCCTCCAACCGGTAGTGTCACCCGTGCGCGGGTGCCCCTGCCGGGTTTTGAGCTCAGCTGCAGTCGGCCGCCATGCTCGGCGACGATATACTGCGAGATGTAAAGACCAAGACCGCTACCGCCCCGATCCAGTTTGGTGGAAAAAAAAGGTTCGAAAAGCCGCTCCATCGTTTCGGCGCTGATGCCGACCCCGTCGTCTTCCACCTCCACAATGACTTCCGACGCAACCCGGTCTAGGCGCGTCGTGAGCACCACTTCCCCACATCCGTCGGGAAAGGCCTGCATGGCGTTCAGGATGAGATTAATGAGCACCTGTTCTATCTGATGCTGGCTTCCGGTGATGGCGGGGATCTCGGCACCAAGATCAGTCCTTAGTCGCACGTCCAGTTTCATCTGGCAGGCCAGTACGGAAAGAGCCGCGGTTACCGCGCCATTTAGTTCCATATTGGGCCGCAGCAGGGCGCCGTCACCGACGCCGTAATCCCTGAGCCCCCGGACCACCCGGTCGATGCGGTCGGAATTTTCCACGATTTTCAAGGCGTTATCGCCCAGCGCCTCCCGTGCCTTGAGAAACGGGATTCCCCCCAGGTAAAACTCTCCCTCCTCGCGCCAGACCCTATTCAGAAGCGGCACAGCATCGCCCCAGATCTTTGAGATCATATGCCCCGAGAAGCGTATCGAGGCATTCGGGTTGTTGATCTCATGGGCCATGCTCGAGAGAAGCAAGCCAAGCGAGGTCATCTTATTGGTATGAATAAGACGCGCCATGACACGCTTTTTCTCCTCCTGCACCTCGAGCTTCATGGCATTAATCAGTTCCTTCTGCAGGGCGAGGTTCTCCAACTCCCGAAGTTCAAGCGAAGCGGCCATCGCGTTGATCGCGTTGGCTCCCCGACCAAGCTCGTCGTCGCCATGAAGGTTCACGCGCGCCGAGAGGTTTCCCGAACCCACCTCCTCGATACCCCCCATCAGGAGGTTGAATGAGGCCGTGACTCGCTTGAGGATCTGGTAACTCAAAAGGGAGACGAGGATCCAAAAAAGGGTCCCGATGGCGAGCGATGCGGCAACAAGCTTTTTCAACCGTTCATGTGCGGCGGAGGTGTCGAGGCGCAGACGCACCTGTCCGACCTCCCGCTTCTTGTCCACCGGGGCATGCCCGAGGAGTAGCGCTTCTGGCGAGAAGACAGGCCCCGGGGAGGTCACCGCAACCCTCATGTCGATGGCACCGTCCCCATTACCTCTGGGGTTTTTTACCTCGGCCAGCGGGAGACCATCCGCGTTGTTGATGGAGACAAAGAGGACCGAAGGGTAACGAGCGGTCCCCGCTGCCAGCAGCGAAAGGGCCTCCCGGTTTTCCGCGAAGAGAGGAAGTCTCGCATTCTGGGCAAGGACGGTGGCCAGGAGCTTCCCTTCCCGCTCCAAGGTGCTTCTGAAACCGTTGATCTCAGTGATGATGTAGAATAGGGCGAAGGCCGCGGTCAAAAGCGCGATGGTCCCGGTGAAGATAAGATAGAGCCGGAAGCGAAAGCTCGTAACTAAACGGGAGACTCGGAAATTCCAGCTCACGCCCCCCCTCCCCCGAACGTGATCTTCAGGCGGCGCAGCACGCCGTCGTTGGTCTTCATGAGGACCCGGCGCGGTGGCTGGGTGGAAATATCATCGACGGGGGTGCCGTTCAGGACGCTTCGGGCCATTTCACCCACCTGTTTCCCCATGTCGAAGCGGTCGATGCCGAGCGTAACGGCGCCTCCCATGGAGAGGTAGACCTCGGCAAAGGCGACGAGCGGCACCATTTCCCCCTGGGAAAACAGGAAGTAGGCCTCCGTCGTCGCAGGAGAGACCGCGGTGACGTCGGGAAGCATCCAGAGGGCATCCACTCTCCCCCTTAGCGAATCGAGCATCGCAGGGGTCTCCTTGGGCGAATGCACTTCGCGCACCACGAGATCTATGCCGCTTCGACGTGCCACTGCCTGGGCCCGTTTCAGATAGGCACCGCTTTTCGACGGGTCGCCTATGACGCCGACCCTCTTGGAGCCGATGGATTCGAAGACCGCGAGGTAGCGCGCCGGATCGAAACGCATGCCGACCCCGGTCATGGAACCTCTCGGGCGCGGCTTGGCGTGGAGCGCCATCATATAGAGCACGGTGGCATTGCGCAGTCTATTGGCGATCTCCAGAGCGCGGTCACCGACCGCGATGACAAGTCTCGGGTGCTCCTCGCGCATGATGCGCGTGATGTCCGCTTCGACATAATCGGAGAGGACGACGGTTCTCATACTTGCCGAGCACTCGTGCTTAAGACCCTTGACGGCCTCGTCATATCCCCTTTCCCTCAGGGACTGAAGCACCAGGATGTCATAGGCCAGGGCCGGAAGCGGCGCCAGGAGAAGAGCGCCAACGAGGAGGAATCTCAGAAACTGCATCTGCCCCCCGCTTCAGCCCAACGCCCGGTGTTTTTGTAGGCCTCCATGACGTACTGATCGCTGTTCAGAATGTTCCTGACAGAAAGAAACAGCTCCAGGGAAACCTGTTCCGAATACTGGATCTTTTTCCCAAGATGCAGATCCCAGACAACCCCGCCGTACTTGCCATTTTGCTCATGTCCGTTCCAATCGATGTAGCGTCCGGTCAGGTATGCGCGAAAATCGGCGTGATCCTGATACCTGATGCCGACATCGACGGTGTGCCTCGGAATCATCCTGAGGACCGCGCCGCTGTCTCCGTCCCTGGCATCAATGAACGTGTAGCCGGTAGAGAAGGAGGTGTTCAAAAAGGGAAGGGTCCTGGCTTCTAATTCGTACCCCTGCTTCAGCTGCCGCTGTTGTATGATGGCGCCACCGGAGTCGTACGTGCTGACATTCCAGGTATCATTTCTGAAGGCAGTCCCCTTCAGCCAGAGGTAGGGGAGGTCTCCCGACTCAATGCCGACTTGGGAGGTCCAGACCTTCTCGGTGCTGTTATCGCGGTTTAGAGAGGTGAGACTGTACCCACGCGAGGTGTAACCGCGCAGGACGCTGTTTTCGGTCAGCACATAGGTGACGCCAATACTCGGACTGAAGAGATCATCCCCAGTGCCGGCATGGTCGTACCGCGCGCTCGGGGTGACGGCGAATTTGCCCAGGGTGAAGGTATCGTTAAGGAAGACCCCGACACGGTCGGCGCTCCTCTTCAGCAGGTCCGCTTGTCGCATCGGCGTGCTCAGGTTCACCTTCGCGTGATCGAAATCCACCCCGCCAACGACCCTCTGCAGCTCGCTCAGCCAGGAGAGGTTGAGGCTGCCTCCAGTTGAGGACTCCTCATCGTCGGTTACCTTCTTGTCACTCAAACTGCGAGCTGTGAACTCTTGATTGCAAAGTCTGGTACGGACAGCCCCTTCAAACGAGAAACGATCCGTCAGTGGATACTGCAGGGAAAGCGTGGAGATGATTTGATGGCCCCGATAATTCTGTTTGTACCCCTCAGATTCACGGGCGAACTGGCCGCTTGAGCCCCCCGTGTAGATGGTCGACATGTTGAGCGCGCCGTGCACGGGGAGCTCGTAGTGGAGCTTTCCGTAGACGTTGCTCAGGTCGGTCATGTTGTTCGGGAGCAGCCCATCGGAGCGGAGATTCCCACCGGTGAGGTAGTAACCGAGACGGTTCAGCGTCCCGCTTACCTCCCCGCGGCTGTCGGCCGTCGTCCGCGTCCCCAGGGAACCGGAAACCATTCCGGCAAAAGTGCTGTCCGCCTGGGGAGTCTTTGTTATCACGTTGATCACGCCCCCGAGTGCGCTCCCCCACGAACTGGACGCAGCACCCTTGACAATCTCCACGCGATCTATCATCTGCACCGGGATCGAGCCTATGTCAGGAAAGTTGTCGGCGAGATTGTTGATCGGAACATTGTCGATCAGGACCAGGACGTGATTGAAGCTGGACCCCTGGATTTCCATAGCGACGGAGGTGCCGGGGGTTCGGTTCATCTGCAGTTGAATGCCGGTGACGCCGTAAAGGATATCCGTGAGGGTATGGGCGTTGAGCGCCTCTATCTCCTTGGCGGTCACGACGGTTATGTTCTCGGCGGTCTGCGAGGCGGGACGGGGGGATCGGTTGGCAGAGACGGCCTCAGGCTCCGCGCCGTTGTACAATTCGAGGGAACGCAGATCCTCGTCGTCGCCTCGGGCAAGGGAGAACGAGAGAGTCAGCCAGAGAACGATCAGGAGAAAGGGGAGCATAGCACTGGCAGCGGCCGACCGGAGCCGGGCAATAACATTCCTCAACATTTCCCCCCCTGCTGAATTATTAAAATTTACCATTGCCAAGCGAATGAACGCATGGTAATTTAGCACAACTCGAACCGCAAGTCCAAACTTATAGCCCCAAAAAAAAGGAGGTAACTGGCATGGCCAAGGGAAACGAAGCAATGATTATCATTGAGGAAGGGACAGACGCTGAGGTCGATACGAAGCAGGCTTTTTGCTGCTGGTGTGCATTCATGCCCCTTTGGTGAAACCGGTGCGCCTCTCAGTTATGGAGAGGCGCACCCGCTCAACCGTTAATAAACTACAGCACATCCCATGGACCCTTACATGCACCTATCCCGCTACTTAAAAGCATACCCCGCCAAGAATCGTCCTGATCACTTCATGCTCTATTCAACCATACGCGCCTCGCTTGTCCTGGTCTCCGGGGAGACTTTGAGGGGCGCCGAAGCAGGCTCGGAACTGGGCGCCGAAGGCGAGACACTGATGCGGCTCGGCATGCTGGTCGCCGACACGAACCAGGAAAAAGAGCAGATGCGCTTCCTTCTAAAGCGCATCAACGGTCGAAGCCGCAGCTTCAGCGCGATCGTGGTGCTTAACCTTGACTGCAATCTCAACTGCGGTTACTGCTACGAGGAGAACTTCCGGGGCGAGCATTACATGTCCGAAGCGACCGCGCAGCTCCTCGTGGATACGCTCGTGCGCGACCGGATCTCCCAGGGGATGGATGTTTCACTCTCGTTCTACGGAGGCGAGCCGCTGCTTTCCCTGGACCTGATCCGCAGGATATCGCTGCCGCTTTTGGAGGCCGCCCGGAAAAACCAGGTTAACTACAGCTTCACCCTGGTGACAAACGGCACGCTTCTGAACCGGGAAACCGCGGAAAAGCTCCTCCCGCTCGGCCTGAAGGGGGCAAAGTTCACCCTGGACGGACCACGCGAGGTCCACAACGGCCAGCGTCCCTACGCCTCCGGCGCCGGGAGCTTCGATGCCATTATGGACAACATCGGCGCGGTCTGGGACCTGGTTCCGATACAGCTGGGAGGGAATTTCAGACGGGAGAACTATCGAGACTTCCCCCAACTGCTCGACCAGTTGATCTCCTGCGGCATCACCCCGGAAAAGCTCTCGCAGGTCCAGTTCACCCCCGTGACGCGGAAAGCCGGCTGCTCCGAATACGGATCGGGGTGCTGCTCCTCGGACGAGCCATGGCTCGTCGAGGCACTGCTGTTTCTGCGTGAGGAGATCTTGGCCAAGGGTTTCGCCACGCCAAAGCCGACTCTTTCCGCCTGCGTCGTGGAGTTCGAGAACACCATGGTGGTGAACTGCGATGGTTCGCTCTACAAATGCCCCGCCCTCATGGGGTACGATGGTCTCAGTGTCGGAACCCTGGCCCAGGGGGTGACGGACTACGGCCTATCCCACAGCATAGGCAACTGGCAGAGCGACAGCTGCCTTGACTGTCCCTATCTCCCCTTATGCTTCGGCGGTTGCCGGTTCCTGAGCCTTTTGCGGGGAAAGAGCATGGCTGAGGTGGATTGCAGACGCGACTTCCTGGATGCAACCCTGGAGAGCTTCCTACTGCAAAATATCGCCCACGCCCCAGCGCGGGATGACTGGCAGGCGAAGCTGACTCCCGCCTAGAGGCCTCAGGGACACGCGCCGTCTACTGGCGCTCCTGCCTCAATCTCTTATTCAAGGTGGGACGTGCGAGACCGAGCAGTTCCGCCGCCGCCGTCTGGTTGCCGTTGGTAAGCCTCATCGCCTCCCCGATCAGGTATTCCTCAACCTGAAAAACAGTCGGAAATTTCCCGAAGACGGCCAGTAAAGGATTCGTGGGGTCGGCCACCTTCGACGTTCTGGCAGGCACCGGCTTTATCCCGGAAAAATCGGACGCACCGAGTATACCTCCCTCATTGCAGGTCACCGCGTGATGCACCATGTTGTAAAGTTCCCTGACGTTTCCGGAAAAGGTACACTGCGCAAGCGAGGCCAGCAGTTCGGGCAAGACCGCCGGCTCGGGCTTTTCCTGCTGTAGCGCGATGTCGTGAACGAAACGGATGACCAGCGGCGCGATGTCCTCAAGCCTCTCCCTCAACGAGGGGACCCGGAACTCATGGGCGCAGAGGCGGAAATAGAGGTCGTTCCTGAACTTGCCGGCAGCCCGCAGCGCGGTGAAATCCATGTTGGATGCGGCAACTACTCGGGCGTCGCTCTTCAGAAGCAGGTCGGAACCTATCCGGTAGTATTCCCTTTCCTGCAGCAGGCGCAGCAGTTTGATCTGCGAGGCGAGGTTCAGGTCCCCGATCTCGTCAAGAAAGAGAGTGCCACCCGCGGCTGCGCTGATCAGACCGTCCCGCTTGCTATCGGCACCGGTGAACGCCCCCTTCTTGTGACCGAACAGGGTGTCCGAAAACATGAAATCATCGAGACCGGCGGCGTTTAATGATATGAACGGTCCCGATACGCCGGATACGCTGTGCACGGCCCGCGCCAGGAGTTCCTTACCTACCCCCGTTTCGCCGGTGATCAGAACGGGCTGCCGGGACGAGGCAATCGCCTCTATGTATTGAAAGATGGCGCGCATTTTTTTGGAGTTGGTGACGATGCCCGCAAATGAGTCGGGATTGCCGAGACGGTCGGCAAGCAGGTAGTCTTTCAGGATCCGGTTCTGGTTGCCGAGATCGCTCACTTGGAGCGCCTTTCGGACGCTCGCGACGAGTCGGTTCGGATCCACGGGCTTGGTGAGGAAATCGAAGGCGCCCGCCTTCATGCAGTTGACCGCGGTCTCGACATCACCCATGGCCGTCATCACGATGACCGGTATCTGGGGATGATCAGCGGTAAGTTTCTGCAGTAGTTCCCCCCCGGTGACGTTTGGCATCACCCAATCGACGATTACCACGCTGACCTGATGCTCCCTGAGATAGGGGAGCGCCGCGCGACTGTCCGAAAGAGTGGCTACCTCCAGAATGTCACTCGATGCAAGCAAAAGGGAGACCTCGGTAAGTATTCCCGGTTCGTCATCAACCACGAGCACTTGATTTTGTGTAACCGACCTGACTGTCATTCGCACCGCCAATATCGTTTATTATTTAAAGATTTCACAGCATATACGGTGCGGGATCGATGTTCAACCTTTTGTTGATCGGGATCACCCTTCCGAAGCCAAAAAACACCGGCAGGATTCCAGAAAGACAAGTTCGTGCCTGTCTGCGTTGCAAGAGCAGTTGCATGCGGGACTAAATCGGCATAATCTAGCGATAAAAACCGAATCAGTCAACAGAGGAGACCCTCTTGGACCCCTTTTCCTTGCTGAAAAAACAGTTTGGCACCAACAGCCCAGGATTGGAAATCGTTTTCCGGCACAGCCGGATGGTGGCGGATAAGGCACTTGCCATAGCACGGCTGGCGCAAGCGCGGGGGTTGGACCTCAAGTTCATCGAGGAGGCGGCCCTCCTGCACGACATTGGGGTTTCCCGCGTTCACGCCCCAAAACTCCATTGCTTTGGATCGGTGCCCTATATTTGCCACGGCATCATCGGCCGCGAGATCCTTGAGGTTGAGGGGCTCCCACGACATGCTCTCGTCTGCGAGCGCCACATCGGAGTCGGACTCTCCAGGCGCGATATCGCGCTCCAAGGGCTTCCGCTGCCGGCCAGGGAGATGTCCCCCGTCAGTTCATGCGAGCGTATCGTCGCCCTCGCCGACCTCTTCTTTTCCAAAAAAGAGGAGGAACTGGATAGGGAAAAGAGCGTGGACCAGGTAAGATGCGATCTACTCAAGTTCGGCCATGAAAAGGTTGCCATCTTCGAGGGCTGGCTCCGTGACTTCAACATGGCAACAGCGGCGCCAGGGGATGGTATTAATTAACAAAAGCCCGTGCTTCTAGTAACGCCATCTGAAGCGGCCACTGAATTATGCTATACTAGCTACCGCCCCGCTCCTAGACGCGAGATGCGGCCCATCACGCAAAGCAGCCTGCCGACCTGGCAACCGCACCTCGCCGCTAAAGGGCGTAATCTCATCCTAATCTTAAAAAGGTCCATTAATGGGGAAGCCACTTCGCGTACTGATTGTTGAAGATTCCGAGGATGACGCACTGCTCCTGATTTTCGAACTGCGTCGCGGCGACTATTCCCCCATCTCCAAAAGGGTCGAAACCGTCGAGGCCATGCAAAAAGCACTTGATGAGGAAACCTGGGATGTGGTCATCTCCGACTACGTTCTCCCCGGATTCAGCGGCCTCGAAGCCCTGAGGCTGGTCAGGAAAAGCGGCCTCGACCTCCCCTTCATTATAGTTTCGGGGAAGATAGGGGAAGATACCGCGGTGCAGGCGATGAAGGAGGGTGCCAACGACTACCTGATCAAGGGTAATGTCTCACGCCTGGTACCTGCCATCGAACGGGAGATGCAGGAAACTGAGGTTCGCCGCAAGCGGCGTGAGGCGGAAGCCGCGTTGGTGAGGAGCGAGAGGCGCTATAAAAGGCTCGTTGCCGCCGTCACCGACTATATCTATACGGTGACGATCAATGACGGCACGGTCATCAAGACCTCTCACGGTCCGGGCTGCCTGACGGTGACCGGCTACAGCCACGAGGAGTTCGTGAACAACCCGTTCCTTTGGTATCAGATGATCTTGGAAGAGGACCGCCCGGCAGTTACCCGCCTCACGGCCGACATCCAGGCTGGGGAGGATATCCCGTCCCTGGAGCACAGGATCATACACAAGGACGGTTCGATCCGCTGGGTGAGAAACACCATAGTGCCACGCTACAGTGAGCAAGGAGAGTTGATCGCCTACGACGGACTCATTTCCGACATTACACTGAGAATGCGGGCCGAAGAATCGCTCCGGTTGCAGAGTGCGGCACTGGAGGCCGCCGCGAATGCCATCGCCATCACCGACAGCGACGGCCTGGTTATCTGGGTCAACCAGGCTTTCACCAGGATGACCGGTTACAGTTCCGAGGAAGCCGTGCAAAGGGATCTGAGTTTTCTAAAGTCAGACCGACATGACCCCAAGTTCTATCTGGCTCTTTGGGAGACCATAACTGCGGGCGAGGTCTGGCACGGTGAGATGATAAACCGGCGCAAAGACGGCAGCCTCTACCCGGAAGAACAGACCATTACACCGGTTATCGACGAAAAAGGGCACATACGGCATTTCATCTGCATAAAACAGGACATCACTGAGCGAAAACAGGCGGAGCAGGCTCTTCTGGAAAACACCAGCATTCTGAAGGAAATGGAAATCGCGAAGCAGATCCAGCTCTCGCTCCTACCGCCGTCGCCGCCTCCCATGACAGGCATCGACTGTGCCGGACGCTGCGTCCCGGCCACACATATCGGTGGCGACTATTACGACATTTTCCTTAACGGCGAGGAGGTGGACATGGTTATCGCCGATGTCTCGGGGCACAGCGTCGGGGCGGCCCTCATCATGGTGGAGACTCGCAGCGTACTGCGTGCCCAGCTTCAGGCGCTGCACAGCCCAGCGGAAATCCTGACGGCCCTGAATGATCTCCTGCATGATGACCTGAGCCGTGCCGAACTCTTTATCACCATGTCCTATTTGAGCTACCAAACAAAGACCGGCAGGCTCCGTTACACCAACGCCGGACACCCCCCGACCCTTTTGTACCGTTCCTCGGGTGACAGCTTCTTCGAACTCGATACCGAAGGTCTCATCCTCGGGGTGAAAATGAACGTGCAGTTCGAGGAACGGTCGCTTAGTATCGAGAGTGGGGATCTGCTGCTGCTCTACACAGACGGCATCATTGAGGCGGAGGGACCGGATGGAGAGCTGTTCGGAACAAGGAGGCTGCAGGAGGTAATTGCAAGGGAGCACCGTAAGCCTGCGGTCGAGGTTATAGCCGCAGTCCTGGAAGCCGTGCGCAGTTATACCGGAGTATTCTCTGCCAAGGACGACATATCCATGCTCGTATTGAAGTTCCTCTGACTTTGCTTGACGATCCCCCACCCATTGTGTAAACATACGTCAATTTCAACGAGGGGTTCTCTACATGGCGAAAAAGGTTTTTGTTGCGGCTACCGGTCAGAACTGTGGCAAGACGACCATCAGTATATCACTCATGCACCAGGCCAGAATGAAATACAAAAGAGTCGGATTCATCAAGCCATTCGGCCCCAAGGTCCTGTTGTATAACGATTTCATGGTTGACATGGATGCACTGCTCATGGCCAAGACCTTCGACATGGAGGATGACATAGCCATTATGTCTCCAGTTGCCCTGCACAGGAATTTTACCAAGGATTACCTGGCAGGAAAACTGGATGACCTATCACTCAAGGACTGCATACTCGAGGCCGTGCAGGAAATGGAAGAGAAATATGATTTCCTCGTCATCGAGGGCGCTGGACACGGTGGCGTCGGAGCGGTCGTTGGGCTTAGCAATGCAAAGGTGGCGAAACTGATCGGCGCACCAGTCATGATAGTTACCGAGAGCGGCATCGGCAAAGTCATCGACGCGGTCCACCTGAACCTGGCGCTGTACGAACGTGAGGGGGCGGACGTCAGGGGCATCATCGTAAACAAACTCATCCCGAATAAAAAGGACATCACCAGAAAATATCTGAAACAGGCATTCGAACCTATCAACGTAAAGGTGATTGACGGGTTCAACTACTCCCCAATCCTGGCCAATCCCACCTTGAGCCACATATCCAAACTGTTTGACCTGCCTCTACAGGGGGATCTCGGGGAAAAAAGTCGCATCATACACAACATCCAGCTGGGTGCCGCATCCTCCCAGCGCGTGATCGATGGCCTGCTCGACTCTACCCTCATGATAGTGACAAGTTCGAGGGACGAGCTGATCGTGACCCTTTCCTCCCTGTATCACATCCCGGCATATCAGGAAAAGATAGCGGGACTGGTCATCGCAGGCCACGGTCCTGTTTCCGAGATTAGTCAGCAGATCCTGCACGACAGTAATATCCCTTACATACGGGTCGAGGAGACCACCGCCGAGGCGTTCACCGCGTTATCGGACGACGTGGCAAAGATCACCTACGAGGACCAGGAGAAGCTGAACTGGATCATGGCAAATGGCGAAAATGACTTGGATTTTGATGCAATAGACGCGCTTCTTTAGAGGCAGTTCAGGGTTCAAAATTGTGGTTATTGATTCAGGACTTAGGTGTCTCAGGTTCATTGGACCCTGGACTCTTAACTAGATTTTTACCCCCGGAGGCCTAGATGGCCCCTCCTGCATCTTCTGACACCGCACACAATACGCGGTGAACGGAACCAACCTGAGCCTCTGCAGAGCGATATGCTCACCACACCCCTCGCAGCTACCATAGGTGCCCATCTCAAGCCGCCTCAGCGCCTCCTCCAGGCTGGTCAGCTCGGAGCGTCTGATATCCGCCACGGCAAGCCCGGCATCGGAGAGCAGGTCGAGAATGCTTCTCTCCCCGACATCCTGCGGGATATCGTACTGGGCATGCAGCGCCTCACCCAACTCTGCAAACAGCTCCTTTCTCAGCTCAGCCCAGAGTTTGCGCTTCTGTTCAGTCAGCAGTCCCCTTAGTTCACGTTCATTCCCGTGCATTTTTTCTGGCATAGGTCACCTCCTCTTGATAGTAACAAACAACTCATTTCAAAGGATCATTACTGAAATCGTCCGGGCTGGACCGCAAGGTTTGAAAACGTTTTCACCTGAGCATCGAACCAGTGATTTGTGCTCTCAGTCTCGGGCTCGATTCGGATTAAAAGACTCCTGCGAACCCGTTTAGGATTTATCCTCAGTATCAGCATCACAGACTGGGCAGATGTATTCGCGGCTCTCGTCATCCATGACAAGTTCCGCGCCGCAAAGTGCACAGATAGCATCAACATCCTTTATGACCGGTTGATCCTTCAGGATCTCTTCCTCAATGCGAAGTCTTCTCATTGTCATCTCCCTCGTGGTAGGCCCACCTTAAAATCAGATACATTAGTATACCTTAAATTACCCTACAGGCCGTGCCAATACAAATAGCATGGCAAATCGGAAAAAAGGTTCTCTTATGGAGACGGCATACGTGATAACCCGACTCGGCCACTGAAGGAAATTTCGTATCGTGCCCTGCAGTGGGCTAAGGGTTGACGGCTCCGATCGCATACTTACCAACGTACCGGCGTACTTCAAATTGGCGATACAAGGTTAAAGTCATGGAAAAGAATATATGAATCAAGGTACTGTTACTGAAGGAATATTATCATAAGCAGCAAGGATTATCCGTTGACTACCTGGGAGGATTTTACCACTGTTCTCGACAAAGAAATACCCCGGCGGCGAAACTCGCAGCGGATTAAATCAATCGCACAACTCAGGCAAAAACGCCCCGGATGTCTGAACAAGATAGAGAATTTATCAAATGTGACTGAGGAGAGGGACGAACGGGGGAAGAGCGTAACAAAGACCACGGAGGGTCACTTGACATCCAGATACTCGACAGTTTCACCGAGATAGTTAGTAATTGAAAGCCGTGAGCCATTCCGCTCAACGCGCCCGGGCGCGACCTCCACCTTCCCCTTGCCGCCCGGCAAGTCGATCACGTAGTGCGGGATGGCCATCCCGGAGGTATGGCCGCGCAACGCATCCAGCACGGCAACGCCATGGTTTACCGGGGTCCGGAAATGGGCGGTCCCCCTGACCAGATCCATCTGGTGTATATAATAGGGGCGCACCCGGATGGTGAGCAGAAGTTGCATGAGACGCCGCATCACCATAGGGTCGTCGTTCACCCCCTTGAGTAGCACGGTCTGGTTTCCCAGCGGTATTCCCACGTCCGCGAGCCTGGCGCAGGCCTTGGCGGATTGAGCAGTGATCTCGCTTGGATGATTGAAGTGGGTATTTACGAAAAGCGGGTGGTGGCGCTTGAGCATCCTCACCAGCCTCGGAGTGATCCTCTCGGGGAGGGTCACCGGCACCCGGGTGCCGATCCTCACGATCTCGACGTGGGGAATCTTACGAAGCGCGCTCAAGAGGTCGTCCAGCCGGTCGTCCGGGAGCAGCAACGGGTCGCCACCCGACAGTATCACGTCCCTGATCTCCGGCCTGGAGGCGATGTAGCCGATGGCCTCCTCCTGCGATGCCGCCAGTATCCCGTTGCATCCGACTCCACGCTTCCTCATGCAGAACCGGCAGTAGACGGCGCAGGCGGACGAGACCACCAAGACCACCCGGTCCGGATAGCGGTGAATCAAACCTGGAACCGGCGAGAGGCGCTCCTCGTCGAGCGGGTCGGGAGACTGGGTGAAATCTTCCAGCTCCGCGGGGTCCGGTACGCACTGGCGCCAGATGGCATCGCCGGGCCCGGTGATCAGGCTCAGATAGTACGGTGTGATCCGCATCGGGTAGCGCCGCACCACCCCGGAGAGGGGCGCCGCAGCGACACGAAAAAGCCCGGAAAGCTCCTCCGGGCTGGTGATGCTGTTTTCAAGACTCCGTTCCCAGATTTCCATCAGACCTCGAGCGCCCCGATCATCGAGGCAAGGGAATCGACCCCCTTCTCAACCAGGTACCGTTCCATTTCCTGCGCAATTCTTTGAGCCGCCGAGGGGTCGAGGAAACTCGCGGTACCGATCTGCACGGCGCTGGCTCCCGCCAGGATGAATTCCAGCGCGTCCCGTGCCGACATGATCCCGCCGATCCCGATGATCGGGAGCCGCACGCTTTTAGCCACCTGCCAGACCATCCTGAGCGCCACCGGCTTTATCGCTGGCCCCGACAGTCCGCCGGTGACGTTTGCCAGGATCGGGCGGCGCCGGTCCAGGTCTATCGCCATTCCGGTGAGCGTATTGATCAGCGAGAGCGCATCGGCGCCGGCGTCGGCGCACGCCTGGGCCATCAGCACCACGTCGGTAACGTTCGGGGAAAGCTTCACGATGACCGGCTTGCCGGTATTCCGTTTCACCAGGCGCACCACCTGCTGGGCGGCCAGGGGGTCGGTGCCGAAAACGATGCCGCCCTGCTTGACGTTCGGGCAGGAGATGTTTACCTCAATGCCGGCGACACCGGGGAGCGCGTCGAGCCTGGCTGCCACCTCGCCGTACTCCTCAAGGGTGTTGCCATAAAGGTTAACGATCACGGGAGTAGCCACCCGGCTCAAGAAAGGGAGCTTATCCGATATAAACGCGTCCACCCCGACGTTCTGCAGACCGATAGCATTCAGCATGCCGCCCGGGGTCTCCACGATGCGCGGGGTCGGGTTACCAGCCTTGGGCCTCAGCGAGAGCCCCTTGGTGATGATGGCGCCGATGCTCTCAAGGTCCAGGTAGTCGGCAAACTCGGCGCCGTAGCCGAAGGTGCCGGAAGCGGTCATGACGGGATTGCGCATCTTGATCCCCGCCACCTCCACGGACATATCAGGTCTTTGCATGGTTAACTCCATTGCAGTTCAATACTGTCGAAGACGGGACCGTCCTTGCAGACGCAGCGGTAGTCGGGTGCTTCCTCCGAATGGTTCGCCCCCTTCATGACGCACCCCAGGCAGGCGCCGACACCGCACGCCATGTAGGCCTCCATGGAAACCTGACAGGGGACTCCGTGGGATTGCGCCATGAGGGCCACGGCGCGCAGCATCGGGGTGGGGCCGCAGGCGAAGAGCCGCATGCCGGCAGGGACAAGATGCCGTTCCAGCACCTCGGTCACCAGACCGCTCTCACCCAGGGTCCCGTCGTCCGTGGAGACGTAGGTCTCGACGCCCAGGCGTTCGAACTCGGTGATGCAGAGGATATCGTCCCGATTCCTCCCGCCAGCGAAAAGGCGCACCTTGTCGCCGCGACCCACCAATTCCTTTGCCAGGTAATAGAGCGGCGCCAGCCCCACCCCGCCTCCGACGAGGAGCTTCTCCTCGCCGGGAGGGCCCAGGTCAAAGCCCTTGCCCAGCGGCGCCAAGAGGTCGAGCAGGTCGCCGTGATGCAGCGCCGCCAGGATCCGGGTCCCCTTTCCGACCACCTTGTAGAGTATCTCGGCATAGGCCTGCGTTCCGCATCCGGCGTACTCGGGCGAGAAGCTCCCGACGTCGAAAAACCCGAAGGGGCGGCGCAGCAGGGGATCTATGGCATCGATCACCCTGAGCATCAGGAACTGTCCGGGAAGAGTCCGCAGCAGCTCCAGGGGAGCGGTCATCCTCATCCTGTAATAGCCGGGCGAGACCTCCACGTTTGAGATCACCATTGCTTTAAACTGCATCGCACTCCTCTGCTTTATTCTTAAAGGTATAGTCCATAAGGATGGCGTCCTCGCCATTTTCGTAGTAGCGCTTGCGTCGACCGCTGGCACGGAAGCCGAGCCGGTCGTAAAGGGCAATTGCCGCGCAGTTGCTGACCCGGACCTCCAGGGAAAGCAGCGCGACTTCCCTAGTTCTGCAGAAGGTCAAGGCGCTCTCCACGAGGAATCGCCCTATGCCCCTGCCGCGCTGGGCGTGGCTCACGGCAACGTCCAGGATCTCGGCCTCGTCAAGCAGAAGTTTCAGGCAGAGATAGCCGGCTACGCCGCCGTCGGGAGCGGTCGCCACCAACGGGAAGCCGAACGGGGAGTGCATTTCGTCGAGGAAATGACGACGGGTCCAGGGGCGGGAAAAGGAGGCGGACTCGATGTCGAGCACGGCTTCAAGGTCCTGCTCGCACATGGGACGGACGGTTATGTTCGCGTGATGACAAGACACTGCTGCGCATGATAAGCAAACGCCGGGGTGAAGTAAACAGTTTTTTCGCTTTGACTTTTGGGGGGATATGCGTTAAATTTCTCGTCTAATTTATCGGAGGTTAACACTTGGACGAGACAAAAATCACCTACAAAGACGCCGGCGTGGACATAGATGCGGGCAATACGTTTGTCAAGATGATCAAGCCACTGGTGAAGGCCACTTCACGGCCCGAGGTATTGGCTGACATCGGTGGTTTCGGTGGCCTGTTCTCCCTGAACACCGGGAAATACAAGCACCCAGTGCTCGTCTCCGGCACCGACGGGGTCGGCACCAAACTGAAACTCGCCTTCATGGCCGAGCGTCACGACACCATAGGAATCGACCTCGTCGCCATGTGCGTGAACGACATCATCGTGCAGGGCGCGGAACCGCTCTTCTTCCTCGACTACCTGGCCACCGCGAAGCTCGACCCCGTCAAGGGCGCCTCCATCATCAAGGGTGTGTCGGAAGGGTGCATCCAGGCCGGATGCGCGCTGATCGGCGGCGAGACGGCGGAGATGCCCGGCTTTTACACCGGCGAAGAGTACGACATGGCGGGCTTCGCTGTGGGGGTCGTCGAACGCGAAAAGATCATCGACGGATCGTCCATCACCGTCGGAAACCATCTGATCGGGCTTTCCTCCAGCGGCCTGCACAGTAACGGCTACTCCCTGGCCCGCAAGGTGATTCTCGAAAAAATGGGACTCGGCATCAACGACGAGATCCCGGGCCTCGGCAAGACCGTGGCGGACGAACTCCTCACCCCCACGCGCATCTACGTTCGCTCCATCCTGAACCTGCTGAGAGACTTCAACGTGAGCGGCATAGCGCACATCACCGGCGGCGGCCTTCTCGAGAACATCCCCAGGGTGCTTCCCAACGGCTGCAAGGCGGTGGTCAGGAAGGACAGCTGGCAGGTTCCCGAGATTTTCAATCTCATCCAGCGTGGTGGCAACATCGACGAAATGGAGATGTTCAGGACCTTCAACTGCGGAATCGGCATGGTGATCATCGTGCCGGAACGCGAGGCGGACGATATCCTGATCAGGCTCTCGGGGCTGAACGAAACGGCCTTCCATATCGGCGAAGTCGTCAAGTGCGAGCCTGGCAAGGAGTGCGTGGATCTCGTCTAGAGCCCGCAAGCGCCAACCATGACAAAACTACTCAACATAGGCGTGCTCGTTTCAGGCAGCGGCACCAACCTCCAATCCATCCTCGATGCCTGCGTCCGGGGAGCATTGCCGGCCCGTGTCGCCTGCGTGATCAGCAACAAGGCCGACGCCTACGCGCTGGAGCGGGCCCGGAGTGCCGGGATACCGGCGCTCCATCTGGACCACCGCGCCCATGCCGGAAGAGAGGCCTACGACGCAGCTCTGGTGGCAACGCTGCGCGAGTTCGAGGTGGAATTGGTGGCGATGGCGGGATTCATGCGCATCATAACGCCGGTGCTTTTGGAAGCCTTTCCCCTGGCGGTCATGAACATCCACCCGGCCCTGCTTCCCGCTTTTCCGGGACTGCATGCCCAGCGCCAGGCCCTCGATTACGGTGCGAAGGTCGCCGGTTGCACGGTGCATTTCGTCGACGCGGGGACCGACACCGGACCGATCATCATGCAAGCGCCCGTAGCACTCCTGGAAGGCGATACCGAGCAGACTCTCTCCGCGCGGATACAAAAGGAAGAGCACCTCGTCTACCCCGAGGCGATCAGACTCTTCGCCCAGGGTCGCCTGAAGGTGGAAGGAAGAACGGTCAGGATACGTCAGTAAGCCAGCGTTCCCGATTTGCCTGAAAAGCTAAACCCTGCCAGAAGACCACCCTCCGACTTCCCCCTTCCGCTGATCCAGCATCTCTGCTATAACCTTGTCATGCGTCATGCCCGCCTCTCCAAAGTCTCGTTCCTGCTCAGCATCACCCTCGCGCTTTCCGGCTGGTCCATAACCCAGGTGATGCGCGTCGAGGACCGAGAGATCATCGGCGTGCGGACCATGATCGACAAGCTTGGCGATGTTCCACTGGTCTTCGTCGGTGAACGCCACGACGCCCCCCCGCAGCACCAGCTCCAGTTGGAGATCATAAAAGGGTTGCTGGCAAAAGGAAAGCCTCTCGCCATAGGGATGGAGATGTTCGAGGATTCGAGCCAGCAGGCGCTCGACGCCTGGAGCAAGGGGGAGATCCCCGAGCCGGCCTTCCGGAAGGTGTTCCAAAGTAACTGGAGGAACGTCCCTTGGGAACTCTATGAAGAGATTCTCCTCTACGCGCGCGACAACCGGATCCCAATCGTCGCGCTGAACGCGCCGCGAGGGGTGGTTCAGAAGGTTTCACGGCAGGGCTTCTCGGCCCTTTCCAGCGTCGATCGGCGTCTGCTCCCCGCCGGGTTGAGCGCCGAGGTAAGCGACGCCTATCTCAATTTCATCGCGGCATCCTATCCGGTTCACGGCAGAAGCGGGGAAGCCTTCCGCAATATCTGCCAGGCGCAGATGCTCAGGAACAGGGTCATGGCACGGCGGGTAGGTGATTATCTGACACTGCATCCGGAAACCGTCATGGTCGTTCTGGCTGGTGGCGGGCATGCCAGGAAGGCAGGAGGGATCCCTTCTGAACTAGGCATGATTCACTACCGGATCGTGCTTCCACCATACCCGGGGCTGGACTCAAAAACCGTCACGGGAAAGGATGCGGATTACCTTATGGAAGAGCCCTATTCCTGGCTGGAGCCGATTTTCTGATCCATCGAGTAAAGCCAGGCGAGAATTTCGGCAACCGCCTGATACAGCTCCGGCGGGATCTCGCTGTCCAGATCAACCTGCATCAGGAGGTTCACCAGCTCGGGCGACTGGTGCACATAAACGCCGCTCTCCCGCGCCAGCGAGATCATCGCCTCGGCAGTCACCCCTCGCCCCCTGGCAACGACCCTGGGCGCGCCGTCCTCGGCACGGTAGGCCATCGCGACGGCCCTCTTCATTTCACTTAACCGCTTCGCCATCTTTGGCCACCATCCGTGTGATATGGAGCCCCGAAGAAGCGAGCGCCGATCGGAGTTCCCCTCCCCCTTGCTTCAGCAGGTCCGAGGAACCGGACCGCGCGCAGACAAAGTCGATGAAGAGCCCGTCCACCCCGAAGCGCAGTTTCGCCTCCACTCCACCCAGGTGTGCCAGATCCAGCGACAGCGTCGCCTCGACCCCCGCCTCACCCTCCTCCGCGTCCCGCGCGGTGATGGCGAGATCCATCACCTGCCCCGGCCAGGCCTCACCCTTCCAGGAAAGGACACCCGTGTTCAGAAGGAGCAGCTGCTCCTTTACCAGCGGCAGCGTACGACTGTCAGCAAATCCCGCTTCCTCGGTTTCTCCCGCTCCGTCCGACGCTTCATCCCCGAGCAGGGCGCGGGAAAGTTTTCCCTGGGGTTCCTTCAGAATCTCCGCCAACGGCAGCCCGCCCGCGGCCCACTGGGCCAGGTGCGACTCGTAGAAGAGGCCACCCTGAGTCAGGGCGGTCCTGAGCCTGCCGGCCAGCAGGGCCGGGGACTGCTCCGGGCTCTCCAGAAGGGAGGCCTGGGCGGCGGGAAGAAATGGGGCGTCGCGAGCGACGCTGGCGAGCCACTTCCCCATGGTGCTGAGCGCCACCGATTCCCCTCCCCCCTCCGGACGGGAGATCTGGAAGGTGATCCGGGGATCGGCCGACAGGAAGGTCATCTCCATGGTCTCCCCGGGCTGGACGTTGATCGGGATCTCTAGCTTGAACATCTCGCCGGCGATTCTCGCCAGATAAAGGTGGTTGGGGAGATTGGCTATGATCTCGGCCTTCACCTGCTGGCCGGGGTTGAGTTGCAACAGGGCACCGGCACGCTGCTGGGACTCCGCCGTGGGGGCGACGGTGGACCTGGCGAGGATGGGAAGAACCTGTTTTTGGGCTTCATCGTTGATCAGCATGGGTTGTCCCGATGACCATCTTGATCGGCCTGAAACGGCCAGGCAGCAGTGGTGCTGGTGAATGACAGCCGGGGGGTGGAGAGCTAATTAGAGAATCCGGGCATCCTTTCAAATTGATAGCATATTCCTCGGTTTATTAGTAGCACAGAAATGCCCCGCATGCGGCGAGTCGTTTTTTCTGCTGGTGGTCGCCGATTTCGACTAAATATATTCTCACCGGAGCCGATAAGCTACAAATGGAAGCATAAAACCACGGATACGCCCCAGGAAGGATTGGCAACCGATGAAACAGGCACTCCGCATACTGATGGTTGACGACTCAGCAGAAGACGCCGCACTGATCGTGCGGCAGCTGCAGCAGGAATTCTCACCCAGCTTTGTACTGGTGGAGACGGCCAGGGAAATGCAGGCGGCTCTCGACCAGGGGGGCTGGCAGATCGTCATTTCCGATTATGTCATGCCCCGCTTCAGCGGCCTCTCCGCCCTGCAGACCCTGCGGCAAAGTGGCCTGGATATCCCCTTCATCATGGTCTCGGGACGGATGGGTGAGGATGCCGCCGTCGAGTCGATGCGCGCGGGAGCCCAGGACTACCTGGTCAAGGGGAACCTCTCCCGGCTGATACCCGCCATCACGAGGGAGCTGAACGAGGCAGTGGTCCGCCGCGAGAAGAACCTTGCGGAAGCCGCGCTCAGCGCGACCGAGGCGCGTTTCGAAAGTCTGGTGGAGCAGTCCCTGGTCGGCATCTTCATGCTGCAGGACGACCTGTTCAGCTACGTGAACCCGAAATTCGGCGAGATCTTCGGCTATCGCCAGGAGGAGCTGACCGAAGCGAGGAGCCTTATCGACCTGGTGGCGCGGGAGGACCAGCTCAGGGTCATCACCCAGTTCCTGCGCCCGCTCAAGGAGGATAGCCCGAGCCGGCACTTCTACTTTCAGGGTAGACGAAGCGATTCGTCGGCCATCGACCTGGAGGTGAGCGGAACCAGGACCCAGTTAAACGGCAAACCGGCCATCATCGGAACCCTTCTGGACATCACGGAAAGGAAACGCTCCGAGGAGGAGTTAAGCAAACTCTGGCGCGCGGTGGAACAGAGCCCGGTGTCGATCGTCATCACGGACCTTTTGGGCAAGATCGAGTACGTAAACCCGAAGTTCGCGGAGGTGACCGGATATACCGAGGGAGAGTTGGTGGGGCAGAACCCCAGCATCCTCAAATCCGGCACCATGGACCGGGAAGCCTACCAGAACCTTTGGCAGACCATCTGTTCGGGCCGGGAATGGCATGGCGAACTGCAGAACAAGAAAAAGAACGGCGAACTCTTCTGGGAAAGCGGGTCCATCTCGGCGGTCAAGAACTCGGAGGGTAGGATCACCCATTTCGTGGGTGTGAAGGAGGACGTCACCGAGAGAAAACTGGAGCGAGACCAGCTGCGCCAGGTGCAGAAGATGGAGGCGATCGGGCAGCTGGCCGGCGGGATCGCCCACGACTTCAACAACCTGCTCACCATCATCAACGGCTACAGCACGCTTCTGATCAGGGGCCTGGAGGGTGGTTCATCCATGCGCCGCGAGGCCGAGCAGATCCTGCGCGCCGGGGAACGAGCGGCCGAACTGACCCGACAGCTGTTGAGCTTCAGCAGGCGCCAGATACTGGAGCCCAAGGTGCTCAACATCAACGTCCAGGTGAAAAGCGTGGAAAAGATGCTGGGGCGCCTGATCGGGGAGCACATAGGGCTGGTGACGAGGCTCGCCGACGACATCGGCTTCATCAAGATCGATCCCGGCCAGGTGGAACAGATTATCATGAATCTCGTCGTTAACGCCCGAGACGCCTCCGAGACCGGCGGGGAGATCGCCGTGGAAACGGCGAACCGCGAACTCCACGAGGATTTCTCCCTGCAACACCCCGGCTCGGTCGCCGGGAGCTACGTAATGATCAGCGTCAGGGACCGCGGCTTCGGCATGACCGAGGAGGTGAAGCGGCGCCTCTTCGAGCCGTTCTTCACCACCAAGGAGATGGGGCGTGGTACCGGCCTGGGACTTGCCACCGTGTACGGCATCGTGAAGCAAAGCGGCGGCTATATCGAGGTGATCAGCCAGCCGGACCAGGGGACCAGCTTCAACATCTACCTCCCCCGCGTCTACCTGCCGGCCGATGCGCTCAAGAGGCAGGCCGCGGAGGAACCGCTGGAATGCTCCCAGACCATCCTGGTGGTCGAGGACGAGCCGGGGGTGCTGAACCTCGTGGTGCACACCCTGAGGAAGCACGGTTTCCGCGTGCTGGAGACCACGGACCCCAAACATGGTGTCACCCTGTTCGAGGAGCACATGGCCGAGATCGACATGCTCCTGACCGACGTGGTCATGCCGTTCATGAGTGGTCCGACGCTCGCCGGACTGCTGACCCGGAAGAAACCGCGGCTGAAGGTACTATTCATGTCGGGCCACGCGGACAACAAGGTAAGTTTTGAAAAGATACTGGAACAAGGGGTGCAGTTCCTGCCGAAACCTTTCGCGAGTGACGCGCTCATCAACAAGGTCAGGGAGACCCTGGCCGGAACTTCGGCGTACCTGGAATCAGAACCAGCTTCAGGAGGCAGCAATTGAAAGGGAATATCCTAATAGCAGACGACGAGGAGATGATCCGCGAGCTGATCAACATCACCCTCAGCAAGGAGGGGTTCACCTGCCATCAGGCGGGCAGCGCCGAGGAAGGGCTGGAAATCAGCAACGACGTCAAGCTCGACATGGCCCTTCTGGACATCATGATGCCGGGACGCTCGGGTATCGACCTTTTGAAGGACATCAAGGCGTCCACCCCGGACACCACCGTGCTGATGATCACCGCGCTGAACGACATGGACACGGCGCTTTCCTGCCTCCACTTCGGCGCCGAGGACTACATCACCAAGCCGTTCAACCTGGACCGGGTGCTCCTCACCGTGAAAAACACCATGGAGAAGCGCCGCCTTGTGCAGGAGAACAGGGATTACCAGGCCAACCTGGAACATAAGGTGCGCGAGCAGACCGAGGTGATCAGGACCGTCATGGGGGAGATTAACCTCGCCTACGAGCACACCCTGTCGGCGCTGATCAGGGCGCTGGACGCCAGGGAAAAGGAGGTGGGATCCCACTCCGAGCGGGTGATGGCCTACGCGAGCCTTTTGGCCGAGGCGGCGGGGATCGACGAGCGGGGGCGCTCCATCCTCGCCAAGGGGGCGCTCTTGCACGACATCGGCAAGATCGGGGTGTCGGACAACATCCTTTTGAAGCCGGGCAAGCTGGACGCCGAGGAATGGGAGGTCATGCGGCAGCATCCGAGCGTCGGGTTCGAGATCCTGACCGGCATCGGGTATTTCGCCGGGGCAGCCGAACTGGTGCTGTCCCACCACGAGCGCTACGACGGTGACGGTTACCCGCACCGGCTGAGCGGAGAGGCGATCCCGGTAAGCGCCAGGATCTTCGCGCTGGTCGACACCCTGGACGCCATGACCTCGGACCGCCCCTACCGCAAGGCGCTCAGCTATCAGGCGGTGCGCGACGAGGTGATCAGCTGCATCGGCCGGCAGTTCGATCCGAAACTCGCTGAGATCTTTCTCGCCATTCCGAAGCAGTCCTGGGAAGCCGCAGCGGGGAAACTGCTATTGTAATAGCTGAAAAAACAAAGAGCCGAACAGGGTAGCGGACTGACGTCCCCTCCCCTGTTCGGCTCTCGAATTTGCTAACCGCGCCGACCGGTCGGCGTCCAGGCGTTTACGATTTCCGTTCTAGGCGTGTTCGGCGGCGCCGATCCGGTAGCGCTCCAACCGGTCCCTGAGCGTATTCCGGCTGATGCCGAGGAGCTTGGCGGCGAACACCTGGTTGTTGTTGCTCTTCTCCATAGCCATGTGGATCAGCGCCTTCTCCAGCCCCATGTTGACGCTTTCGTAGATGGCCCCCTTGTTCTTCTGACAGATCCCGTCGAAAACCGGTTCCAGCATGCTCCAGAAGACCTCGTAGTAATCGTCCCCCGCCGCCTCCAGATCGACCTCCTTGAAGCCGGCCTTGGCCTGCAGAAACGACTCGAAATCCCCCGGCACCAGGATGTCACCGCGGCAGAACACGGTCGCGGAATTGATGACGTTCTTAAGCTCCCTGATGTTCCCCTCGAACGGGTGCGAGGTCAAGAGAGCCATGGTTTCGGGGGAAACCCCCTGGATGTTCTTGCCGTACTTCCGGGAAAACTTCCTCACGAAGAGATCGACCAGGAGCGGGATGTCCTCCACCCGGTCCCGCAGGGGGGGGAGGAAGAAGTTGACCACCCGCAGCCGGTAGAAAAGGTCCATCCGGAAGCTCTTTTCCTTCACCGAGGCAAGCAGGCTCTTGTTGGTCGCCGAGATCACCCTGACGTCGACCTTGATGGTCTCGTTGCCCCCCACCCGCTCGAACTCCTGGTTCTCCAGGACGCGCAGGAATTTCCCCTGGTTGGCCGGGCTCATCTCGCCGATCTCGTCCAGGAAGATGGTCCCGCCGTTGCACTGTTCGAATTTTCCGATCCGCCTGGAATGCGCGTCGGTGAAGGCCCCCTTCTCATGCCCGAAGAGTTCGCTCTCCAGAAGGGCTTCCGGGAGCGCCGCGCAGTTCACCGCCAGGAAATGACGGTTCTTTCTCTTGGAGTTGTTGTAAATGGCGCGGGCCAAAAGCTCCTTGCCGGTACCCGACTCACCCTGGATCAGCACCGTCGCGTCGGAGTCCGCCACGGTGCCGACCATCTTCCAGATTTCGATCATCTCGGGGGAGGAACCGATCATCAGGTCCTCGGTCAGATCCTCCTCGGGCTGGGCGCGGACCTTGGTGTAGCGGACCTTCCTGCTCAAAAGGTTGCACTCCAGCGCCTTCCTGACCGCCTCCTTCAACTTTTTCATGTCGAAGGGCTTGGTCACGTAGTCGAAGGCGCCGTGCTTCATCGCCTCGATGGCGTTCTGGGTGGTCTTGTATCCGGTCGCCATGATGACGGCGAGTCCCGGATCGATCTTCTTCGCCTCCTTGAGCACCTCGATCCCTGACTTCTGGGGGAGGCTGATGTCCATGATCGCCACGTTGGGGCGGTCGGCGATCACCCGCCTCAGTGCGGATTCCCCGTCGCTTTCCAGCAGGAGCTCGAACTCATCGCCGGCGAAAATCGTCTTCAGCATGAGCAGGATATCGTGGTCGTCGTCCAATATGAGCAGTTTTGCGGTCATCGGTGTCCCCTCGCTGACATGATGCTAATAAACGCGGCGCGCCCGGTTGAGTCGGGTCGGCGGCAACGAAAGCGTGATAATCGCGGCGTGAGTAAAAAACCGGCGCCACATTGTTGCTTATCGGCAGGAGCCCGGGAAAAGTGAGGGATTCCTCCTGAAAAACAAAAAAAAACCGCTTGCGGGGAAGCGGTTTTTTTCCTGCACGTTTTTGTTGACTGCGGTGGTCAGGGCTCTTCATCCTCATCGGCAAAATCATCATCGCCCAAGGCCTGGTCAAAACCGAGTTCTTCCTCCCCCTCGACCTCGTCGGGCAACTCGACCAGGTACTGTTCCGGGGAGCGCTCGTCCTCTTCCTTGATCGCCTCGAAGCGTTCCAGGATCTCCGCCTTGGTGCAGAAACGGCCGTCCTTCTGGCCGCAGACTTCAAGTTCGCAGAGGTCAAAGAGCTGAATCTCACTGCAGAGTCGCTGCGTTGTCTTTTTGGTTCCCATACCTTACCCCTGAATCGTTACGGATTTACTTTTGGCATCAACAGCCACGGGAGCAACATGAAGGACAAACCTCGCTGCATCCCGGATACCATCCTACAACTTTCAACTGACGCTGACAAACTCTATCGCCTGATTCACGTCCTTGGTACACCCGATGTAAACAGGAGCCCTCTGATCCAGCGATTCGGGAACGATGTCGAGGATCGGGATCACGCCGGTACTGGCGGAGCCGCCCGCGTGCTCGATGATGAAGGCCATCGGGTTCAATTCGAACAGGACGCGCAGCTTGCCGTTGGGCGAACCCTTCAGGGCGGGGTACATGAAGATACCCGTTCCCTTCATCAGGATCTGGTTGATGTCCGGCACGAAGCCGCCCGAATAACGGAGCTTGCACCCCTTCTCTTCCAGATGGTTGATGAAGCGAAGATCCCCCGCGTTGTACTTGTTCTTTAGCCCACCGGGGGCGTAGATGTGCCCCTCGGGCTCCATCCTGATGTTCTCGCGGGTAAGGGTGAACTCCATCAGGTTGTTCATGGTGAATTCATGCACCCCGTCGCCGACCGTGTAAACCATGGAAACCCTCGGTCCGTAGAGGATGTACATGGCCGCGACCTGGTTACGGCCGGGCTGCAGCAGGTCGTGCCCGGCGAAGATCGACACGATGGTGCCGACCGCCAGGTTCACGTCCACGAGGGACGAGCCGTCCAGCGGATCGTAGGCGACCGAATAAAGGCCGTCGGCATTGGCCTGACACTGGTAGATCTCGTCCATCTCCTCGGAGGCTATGTTGCAGACCACACCGGAATGGGTGAGCCGCTTGCGCATGATCCGGTCGGAAAGGACATCCAGGGCCAGCTGCTCCTCGCCGTACAGGTTGGAAGTACCGGCAACGCCGAGATCACCGGTACGCACCGCGTTGATAACGTACTTGCTCGCCTCAGCGATCTCGCAGATAAGATGAACGAGATTGTCGCAAATCTTCTGTTCGCGCAGGTGGCGACGCAGATCGATCTGAAACTTGGACGTGCCCGCTTCTTTTGTCATGCTCCCCCCCATCATTAAATTAAAATTATTTTACGCCCCGTAGACTATGACAAATCACCTTACAAATCAAGGAAAAAAAGCTGGCCTCGCAGGCCCAGACCCGGCGCATACGGGGAAAAAGCGCGCGAGTAGACTAGGCGCGCAGGAGCGCAGGAACGGGGATGCGTCCCGGGTCTGAAAAAAGGGGTACCCGCTGACCGCGCAGATCCCCCTTGATAGATGCAACCGGCGCCGCACTTCTTGCGATAAGTCGCTGCGACACCGGCATGACATCGCCCTTTAGCGGGCGAGCTCTGAAGTGGACGCGGTTTATGAGACAGGTGTATAAGCAATGAACCCGTTACCCATGAGGAGAGGTTCAATGCCACAACATCGTACTCGTCACAGCGCAGAATTC